>Ga0307514_10000561_pt1 | contig 71002 bp, 66 predicted proteins | sample 16_EM_MG_FD_203088 | JGI IMG/M metagenome (GOLD analysis project Ga0307514, IMG submission 203088) | Populus trichocarpa ectomycorrhiza microbial communities from riparian zone in the Pacific Northwest, United States - 16_EM | ecosystem: Host-associated > Plants > Roots > Unclassified | place...
CGGCGCACGAGTGAGATCAAGTGGAGAAGTAAGTAGTAAGATTTTCGGTAAAGATCTAAGCGTCGTGGCGATGACTATATGAGTGCAGTTACCCGGCGCTGGACATATCACGTGCCGCGCCGTTACACTCTGAGTGCCACGATCACGGCCTCCAAATCCATCTTCAAACTCGCTCGATTGCGGCGTCCAAGTGCGTCTCTGAGTTCAACTTGATCTCGGCCTCCAAGTGCATCTCCAAACTCGCTCGATTACGGCCTCCAAGTGCATCTCTGCGTTCACTCGATCACGGCCTCCCAGTGCATCTCCAAACTTGCTCGATCACGGCCTCCAAGTGCATCTCCAAACTCGCTTGATCACAGCCTCCAATTGTATCTGTAAGCTGGCACCATTACGGCCTACCAACTCACTCGATCCCGATCTGGGAGTGCATCTCTCAGTTCACTCGATCACAGCCTCCAAGTGTATGTCCAAATACGCTCGATTACCTCCGCCAAGTGCATCTCCAAACTCGTTCGATCACGGCCTCGGAGTGAATCTCTGAGTTCACTCGATCGTCATTTTCAAGCGCACCTCAAATTGCTCTGAAGCACTGCCTGCTGCCAGTCCAGATATACCGTGTGTTGATTGGTAGCTATATAGATACATAGATACATTGATACATAGATGAGAATACAAACTGAATACAGTAGCTATGATTTACAGGCGCACCAGCAGCGTTTCCAAAGAAGATGATGTTTTTCCCAGACTGCTCTACTGTGATTCAAGATGCTCCCAGACATGTCGCCGGCGCTCCCAGGTTTGTCGCTGGCGCTCCCAGTTGCTTCCAGGCTTGTCGTCGGCGCTCCCAGTTACTCTGAAGGTTGGCACAAATGCCCGCCTAGGGTCTGATACTCTCCTGAAATTGACGCATCTAAGTTTACACTCCACATCCTCTCAGACACTCCTGGCGGCTTCCAGTGACTAAAATACATTTTGCTGATGAACAAGACTCTTGACAGCTTCACTATCAGCCTCATGAGTGGGTTCATCCACGACCTCACATGTATCCACCTCATTCTCGTTGTCTGCCACATTTTCATGCCGGAGACCACAAATGGCCCTTGACACCCACCGGTCCATCGCAGTCATACACTCGAGGTTGTGTGCATTGCCATCTTTGCCGACGAAGCAGTTTGAAGAGGATAAATGAGCTTATTAAGGCAGAAAGGAACGGCAAGGATCACCCTGCGGAAGGCTTGGTGGTATATGCATCACGAGAGGGATTCTGTGAAGTGTGGTGACGTCACAAAGTGAGCAAGCCAGGGTGAGATGTCTAGGTCAGAGTAGATGTAGGTAGGTACTTAAAAAACTCGACATCACTCGACTGATGGCATCAGATTTTGTAGAACTCAGGATGATTAAATTACTTGTTGATAGTTACAAGCAGGAAACTCCGGAAAGTAATTGGCAATGATGGAAAATGCGCTATCAGTGACAGTGAAAACGGATCCTGAATACACCATGCTTGACTCATTGGACAATACTGAAAGACACTGACAAGTAAAGCACTCTGTGAATTGCAATATTCCAACTCAAGAACAGTGCCTAGGTTGAGTTGAAGAAGTATATGGTAGTACTGACCACTACTACCTAGTGGACTTGCTCTTCCCTTCGTATGTGCTATATCACTCAGATGCAGAAAACTATCCCATGCTAGAACAGTCAGACAACACAAAAGCCCAGAACAAAACAATAAACCATGCGTAAACAGAGGTGCAGCCGCACCACCTGGACTCTCCCATTCCTCGCCAGAAGCCATTTCACTGGGTTTAGAGTCGAAAAACATACGCAGGTTCACTCGGTTTATCTAGGGATTCTGGTGGGTGGGTTTGTTGAAGTATAACTTGCTGCTTTGCCTTAACCACTGCCGCTCTGCTCCTCATATAGATCTCCTCCCTCGCTCCAGGCCTAGTTATTTCGCATGATTCCACCAGTGCGTACACTCCCAATCTGAGACTGGGCTTTGTCCAGCCCAGTCACACTGGATAGCGGGTCTGAACCGGACCGCAGACTGTCAGTTTTGGACTGGAAGTGCCCATTCTGGACTGGACTAAGCAGGTGACATGGTGGCAAATTCTGGTATGCACCACCAAAACCACTGAGATTGGCAGGGGGTAGCCGGTGGGGGTCATACGGAGATACAGGGATAGCGGAGATGAACTCAGCGATGTGCAGTGTCAATAGAGCCTAAGGTTTGTGACTGCCCTTTTAGACCACACACTGCTCTTCCATTCCCTACATATCTTGAACCTTTAGACCCGTACCCAGTGATCACACCACAGCCAATAAACACGTTTCTCACCTTCACAATCGCAACATGGAGTATATATTTGTGAGACCCCTGGGTACATAGACGTCATCTCATCAAATAACGAAATACACACTGTAATGTTCGCAGCTCGCTGGCCCACTGACTGTTGCATAGTTATCATAGATCCACGGAATTTGTGTCGTTCCTGAAGCACTCTTCACCCGCCTACGCAGATCACTCCAATTAACATAGTTCCTTAGGGAATCTTGACAAGCCTTCATACATCCACCCACATTGTGTGGTTTCCCACAGCCTTGTAACCTATCACATCCTCCCAATCACTTCTTAGTCTGCTCAACCCAGACCCACTCTTTCTCACGAACATGACTCCACATATATTCCAAAATTCAGTCACTCAGTGTACGACTGACTCTCAGTCACATCGGGCTAATTCCATCCATGTGGACTGGTCATGTCCAAGTCAGTACCAGTCCAGTGCAATTTTGGACTGGACCGATCCCGGTCTAACAATCTCTTGGACTGGACTGGACTGAACCTGGACTTCTGGAATCATTGTTTACTTCCCTCCCATCTCTAGCCTCGGGCGCCAAACCCTCCACCTCGTGCTCAGGCTCTGGACCAGGCTCAAGCTGTCTTCGCTTTGGCTCAAGCTCAATTTCGTGCTCATTATTGTGTTTTGGGTTTCACACTTCAGTGCAGGCCCATGCTTTGGCCGAAGCATAAACAATAGCTCAAGCTCAAGGTTTCTGCAACGATCTTCCGTCCCTTCGTTTAACTAAACTGATTTCCCTTAATAGCCAATAGCCAATGAGGCTCGCCTCTGCATGACATCGGTCCAATCCCACCCGCCAATTCCGTTCCACTTGCCCTCAGTCATGCTGGACCATGCTGTTACGGTTAGTAAGGAATATGACCAAAAGCCTGTAGTGAATAGTTGGTTTAAAATGTTTGAAATCCCAATATTTACCACACAAATACACAGGAAGTAGAATTGGAAAGTACTGACACTGCAGAATACACTTGTAGTAGTTGGGAAAAGACAGGGCACCAAGATATTCTGAGAAGCAGTATAAATGAACATAGAGCAGTACTGTGCGGTAACATGAAGTATGGGAAAATGTTTATTTTGTCTGGCCGAAATTCTGATAATAAATCGAATGTATGATGTCGTTATAATGATATTTGTCAATACAAGCCAGTACAGGGCAGTTACGAGGGCTACAAAAGCAATCAATACGATAAACAACAAATGAAGTAGGGTGTGAACTCAATGAACAGCTGACTACGGCGATGTACAGATTATCACTGCACATTCTTTAGCATGAATATAAAACCAAGTACTGTAAGTGATAGACTCTGTACTGGTGGGAAATAAATTCAACACACAATCATATACTACTGAGTACAAATTAATAAACGCCAATAACAGGTAGTATACATATGTTGGAGTATTACAAGGGTTAGACCATGGACTGTTCCGCAAAAGGAACATGTATCCGCTACAGATACAAACTAGCACATAGCCATTCTAGGCAGTCAAAGTTTTTACTGAAAGTAGTGAGCGCGACATAGTATTGGTGTCGAACGAAAACATATATGACCCCATACTGGTCAGTACTAATGTAGATTTGAAAATACTGACAGAACACGAGCTAAATCAGGAGTGTTCTAAAATGCATGGGAATGTGGATACTCTTTGCTGTCCTACCAGAACATGATAGCAGTGCAATACCAATACATACCGATATATATGGCTTAGTGTTGAATGTTCAGAGCCTTTAAGCAAAGTAAGTCATTATAAATTTATTACTACCTACCAAGCTGGCAGCTGCCTGCGACTTTTAGACCATGTTCTATCCAGGCATTTACCAATGCCAAGGACCATATGTGGTCAGAAAACTTGCTACAATCGGTGGTGCTCGTTGGAAACCTGGCTAGGTGCGGTCGATCTGGCGGGAGGCAGGCTGCAGGCTGAGGCTACATTCAGGGGTTCACTCATAATCGTGGGAATAGAGGGAGACATAGCTGGTCCAAGACAGTCGATCTGTGTACACGGTGTGTACTCATCACCATCGCATTGGGAATTGTGAGGGATAACTTCACTTCGTGTTCTCAGGGAATGGTAGAGATGTGGAATAGAAAGTGTGAGATGGGGGGATGAAGGTGGGGATGATATGGGAAGGTTATGAGAGGATATGGTAAATAAGGGGTACGACCTACCGGATCGGGTTTCGTACCTGCCAGATCGGGTTTGGTAAATTGATTTTTGCACACGAAATTCTCTAAGTTCCAGTGTCTCCAGTGTTCGAAACGGGCCGGGCCGGGCCGGCCCTGACGTCTTTTGGCCCGCACTGCGGGCTTCATATCAAGCCTCGCCGGCCGCCCTTAGCGCGGGCTGTCCAGGAGAGAACCCTGGCCTGCCTGCAAGCCCGAGCGGGCTGAGTGATCGGTCGCGATTCATGTCCGCGGGTGGCACCCACACATTGAAAATGTTATAGAGCCATGGTATCATTACTGGCTATGCTATAAATTGGAGATGTCAAACACACACTAAAGGAGAATACTTTGACCGAAAGGATTGACAGGTAAGGGCCTGGTTACGAAGTAATCAGCTATGGGGTAGTGGGAACCATGAAAGTAAGTACACCTCTCGATCCTGACCGCCTAGCCTTGTTTTACAACATCTCCGGCCGTCTTTCCAATGCCCGAAGCATCTCCTCCAACTTCCTGACCTCATTTGACTCCACAACACCCTCTTTTTCCCAAGACTTCATACATTCAACTGCACAAATCACATCATCCCCCAGGCGATTTCGGCAATCTGAGATAAGCAGCTTCGAACTACTGAACACCCTTTCAACCTCGGCAGATATGGCAGGTATAGAATGAATGGAGAGTGCCATCCTAGCGATCTGGGACCAGCGAGGTGTGTTCAGGCGAGCCTGCCAGAAGGCAATGAGATCTGGAATCTCCTCTTCAGCTGGTGAGGCTTGAAACAGGTGGAGTGTTGAGAGTAGTGTGAAGTGATTGTCTATTGTACACAGTCTAAAGATCTAAAAAGGAGAAAAATCGATCTACTTATAGAGAAATGAGAAGGCATCACCAGATGCCGAGTATCATACCTGGGCCAAGGACCGGAAGTGTTCCGCGCGGAAATGCTCATCCCGGAAGTGCTCGGAGCCTGCGCCATGGCTTGATGGCTTGAGGTCCGGAAGAGCTCAGAGCCGCCACCGGAGACATCACCGAGAGACGTCAACTGATCCCGGGCTAAACTCCGAGTTACGTTAGACAACTACTGTCAACATGGAGCTGATCAGTATTTTTGCTAACACTGTTCCGCCATGCCCGCTTCTGTTTCCATAGAGAGAGCGAAGCGCTTGATGACGAAGACACTGGCAGCTCCACTGCCATGATAGATTATGTAGGCCGTATAGTAATACGACCACTCCTTTCGCCTCCACCACTTATAATCATTCAGCTCAAAATAGCTTCGTCTGACACCTATTCTGAAGAAAGCCCATACGGGCCTGCGGGCTTTTAATTAAAAAGCCCGAGGCCTCGTGGGCTTTGAGATTACCGGCCCGGCCCGGCCCCCTCAAAGCCCGCCTGAAAGCCCTCGGGCTGGCCGGGCCCGTTTCGAACACTGAGTTTCTCAACATGATTTCCCCATCTCCATTCCCTATCTCTCTTTCTCGTCCACAACCCTACCATCACATGAGAACACGAAGTTAAGTCATCCTCTCTACCTCCCCATGCTCTGATAGTGAATTAACACCAAGTACAGTATCCACCCAAGATCGACTGTCTCCTGCTCCCAGCCAGTCTCTCATCTCTCATCTCTTATCTCTCCTCTCTAATCTCTCGGCACACCTTGTTGCGCTTTACTCTCTTGACATTCCCATGATTACGAGTTAAACCATGAATAGAGTCTCAGCTCCCGTCACACGTCCCTCCCAATCGACCGCCTCGAGATCGACCGCCCCCACGTACACCTCTAAGAATTCACTCGATTATCATCTCCAATAGCAGTCAGCACCGTCTCGAAATACACCGCCAAGTTCGCACGATCACGGCCTCCAAGTGCATCTCCAAGTTCTCACGATCACCGCCTCCAAGTTCACCTCCAGTCCACTCGATCACAGGCTCCGAGTATATTTCTAAGTTCGCTCGATTTCCGTATCCAAGTGCAGCCAGCACTGTCTCCAAGTATACCTCCAAGTTCGCACGATCACTGCCTCCAAGTGCATCTCTAAGCTCACTCGATCGCCATCTCTATGCGCATTGGAGTACCGTCTCCGGGTGCACCTCCGAGTGCGCTCGAGTACCGTCTACAGCCAGATCGACCGTATGTACATATATTGATAGATTTAGATAGAAAATATATACCCAGTTATGACGTAGCAAATCTTGTTGTACTTGTGAAACACAAATGTCTAACGAGACGAATATAATAGACGAAATAGCTTGTTATGGGACTTTAGGAACCACCGGGAGAATACAGTACAAAGTTTAGGGTTCTCAGGGGGTTCTCAGGGGGACCTGCGCAGAGGTCTCAGCAGCTCCGAAATTTGGCTATCCTACAAGCCAAGACTCGTCGCATCCCGAATGCACCTCTGTAACTGCAGGAGCTTTCAGCAGCACCTGAGAATGCTCTTGGTGTATCCGAGACCACTTCGCTTAGCTTCAGGAGTGCCTGGGAGAATCTGGAAGTACCTGGGCGCACTGGTGAGGTTGACCGGAGTGCCTTGGAGGTTTGCATATGGCTTCCGAACCGTTTTACATTTTGCTGAAGGTATATTCATGACATTTGCAATTATTCAATTAAGAAAAAGAATAGATACTGAAAATCTCACCCAAGCTTGGTGAAAGTCGCTCAGACAATGGGTGGCTCGCTCATACTACGGTCTTGCGGTCACTGAGCTGAGGGGAAAGCCCTTCGTCGGACGGAGACGACTAAAATATTCTTATCAGTGTGTCGGACGAGGCCGAGCGGATAGCCTTTTTTCCCTATGAATTACATAGACATTGTAAACATGTACACATCTTGAGTCGCCTCGAAGCATTCTCAATGGCTAGAATTGTTCGGCATGTGGCAGTGCGTATGTTTCTGTGGCGTTATTCGCAACACCACCGTGATCTTCCACCACCGTCATTTTCCTTACGTCCATCAATTCCATGTAACGTTTCATTGCCACGAGGGAGAGTGGAATCGGAGAAGATAGGACGAGGGTGCTGGAGACTGCAGAATGACAGCTGACGAAGAGTGAAAGGTGCAAAGGGTCAGAATAAAGAACTGGTGCGCAGCACACGCACATGTGCGAGTCGCCGTAGGTTGTGAGGCCGCAGCGACCGAGACACCGGAGCAATGAGCAAACGTGCTCCAATCCTTTCTGCTTCTTTATTTGAGATTTGTGAAGTTCTTTGTCGACCGCTCAAGTGTGCTAACCAAATCTTCATATTAACTCCTGAACACGGCGGAGTTCACATCTATCTGAGGCAACACCGCCGCTAGCCTTGGATATAAGAAAAGATATAATTCCTAGAGCGAAGTACCACTCAGGCCCAAGGTAACTTGGGAGCCCTTACTGTACCAAGCCCGAGATTACCGGAGATCTGTTCTAAGCCCGAGGCCAAAGAACCTTCGGTCTAATTCCGATGGCATTGGGGCTAAATCCTTGTTTAACATGGAGCAGGAGCAACCATTTGAAGTAGGAGGATGCTCTCTGCAACGGTGTAAAGCCCGGTATTAGGAAATACCATTCTTAGGCTGATGGATGGTAATCCGGCAAAGCCGTATCTATATTTTTTCAATGTACAACTACGAAATTGTTTGCTAGATTGACTGTCCTCCCTCGCACTGCTGGATAAATGGCTTATGTGTCTCAAAAATTGTTTTTCCTCATCGACAACGGAGAAAGCTTGGGTGCAAGAGCTCCCAGTTGTGGTGCGGCGCGGTGCGGCTCTTTGAGGCTCTGTATCTTACCTCGCAAATTTTGGTCTCACTGCACTACTGCGTCACCCGTGCTAATGCATATCGGAACGGGCCGAACCGTTTGACTTGTGCCCAGCCGCATGCTAGCTTGTACCTCGCTTCCCAGAGCATGTGCGGCGCATGAACCTACCGAGCTTGCGATGCTGTGGCTCGCTAGCTGCGCCACCCATCCACCTTAGTTTCGGCCTTAGAAAACCGAACCGTGACTGTAAAGTACACATGGAATGTCCAACCATGAGAAACCCATCAACGATCAGTAATAGATATTTATTTTTTTCGTTTTGGGTGGCACAACACTGCCGCAATAACTGCAGTCACGATGGAAAAGACTGGACTCTGTGGTCCTGGTGAGTGAAGGCGTGGTTGCGGACAAAATTTTCACTTTTGTATCTGCGGATTGTAGAGTTTTAGTTATGAGTCCACAGCGGTGCTTTTGGATGTACATTATTTAAATTGCAAATGGATTTATACTTCATTCTAAAGCTCGCTATCGACTAATTGAAATAGCTAGAGGCTCGCTGGGTACGAGGTGCCTTAATAAGATTTCACCGGTTTACGTACATCTACTGTTTGTGTATGCACATGCGGTTGTATACATGCTCGCCGCGAAGTATCTTATCTTATCTCATCTCACCATCTCATCGCCATTCATTCGCTTCATCCATCACAGATGCATCGATTCGCCCTAGCAACAATATCCACTCCCGACCTATCCGGCATATTCTCCTCCCTTCGCATATTCTCAGAAGCAGCAGACGACAAACCCTACTAATTTTCCTCGACGATCTGGAACACACATTTTCTACCCTACGCGATCCGAAGCTAACTACGGAAGGAGAGAGCAGTGGGAGAAGCGCGAGAGCGAGGTTCGGAAGGAGCTACAGAACGAGAAAGACCAATCGTTAGAACGCGAGCGGAAGATTATGGGCTGACAAATACCAGCATCAAAGACAGCTTCAATATCTAGGGGGACATTCGATCGAATCCGAACAGCTACGCGTCAATCGTTCTGCTATCCGCGTCGCAAACTGGACAACACAACTGACAACCAAATCCTACCGCGCGAGGGCGTTCGGATCTCATCCCGGAAGATCAGATGATCATTGGGTACCTCTTGCAACTTCCGCTCAATACCGAAACAGGGATGTACTGACCGGTATGTGCTGCGCTGCGGAAACTATTCGGCGACCCAGAGTCCCATCTGGAAGATCTCAATTGTAACGTTACTTACATATAGGAAGCGGAGGACGTAATCCAAGAGCTCGAGGGAGTTGCCTGAAATCTAGTTTACACGGCCTCTGTGTTCAACATGCACAAGTCTTTCTCCCCGGCGGCTATGCGCCGGATGTCACTATATCCTCCATCGCTCTCTCTAGCTAGCTGCAGAAACTACTATCACCCGTGTTCGAACATAAGCGCAACATCACATATCCTTTTCCGGAGAGATGTGCGCCCAAACATACGATTATCCGGTGCGAACATCCACTGCACGGAAGGGCCGACGCAATGTCTTGGCAATCCTCAGAACCCTCGCCCTAACAGATGTCTGCCACAACCGTGCCGACCAGAGCCATCAATACCTCTACCTTCACCGATATTATCCACTTCCTGAAGTTCGTAGTTATAACAAAGTAACAACTGGCACCCCCTATTTTGGTGACTTAGGCATCCCCTAAACTTGTCTTGGCTAACCTTTCTCAAATAAAAGCAAAATCTCGGACGTCCTCGACGCCCTCAAGTAGCTTCACAAATACAACATCATCCACCGCAACGTCAGCAGGGATAATATCAGCACCGTGAACACGTCCGTCACAGCACGTCCTATCTGTGGGTCCTAAGTGATCTACTAGAATCAGTGCATCTCACGACGTACATGAATGTTGGCATGAGATTTGGCCTGGTGGCTTCGGTGGCTTCGGTGGCGTTCGGGGGCTTACAGCCCCCATCGGCCTAAGGCTGCGGGCATCAGGCCGGTGGCTTGTGGCCCCCATGGGTCTCGCCTGCCCCCATGCTGAGGAGGAGGCCTAGCTCCGGCACTGGTACTCGGCTTTGGGCTCCGGTTGTGATACTCGGCTCCGCCGAGTATGGTGTTTTCTCTGTATATAAGTCTAGTATTTTCCTTCTCTTGTATCGATAGACAATTGAGCTTCTTCATCCTTTCTCTTTTGCTTTCAACAATGAAAAGCTTTCTTTGTACTATAGTCTATGCACACAGTTTTCTCTATATTGTTACAAGGAGATTTATTTTGTGGGGTGTATAGTTGTTCAAAGATGTTGTCTCTCTAAACTTGTGGAAAGATCCGAGGAAATACCTGTATGAGCTGAAACCTGAGGGCGATTTACTGGCGTGGGGGTTGCTGGTGAATACGTGGATATTTAGAAAGATTTGGAAGGTGGCGTTGGGAGTGAATGCAAGGATTATAAAGGAGATTGGACGGAAATAAGGTGATGAGGGAGTTTGGAGGACTTTAGGGAGAAGGTTTGTAAAGAATATTATGTTGCGGCGGTGAAGGAGGATGTGGAAATATGGAGGGGATTGTGGGAAATGCTGCATTGGGCTTAAGAAGAGAGTGGAATAGCGGTAGACAATCCGCAGGAGCAGGGTGTTTGATACTGGAACTGTATTTTTGGTGTCCTAAAGACAGCTCTAAGGGAGTCGGAAATGTACTTTTCGTGCCCTTTCCCTATACAAATCAAATTTGAAAAGACACCGGTTATATGGTAAAAAAGGCACCAGTAGGTGCTGGAACTCGTTTCGTGCCCTTTTGAAGGTCCCAATACCTTTTATTATATGCCCTTTCGGCTTGTGACTTTGAAAATGCTGGACTCTCGCCAAAGGTGCCTTAAAACCATGACAATCTACTGCTGTGGTTTTACATGGTACATTTTAAAGACCAAGAACCTCACTGGAAGTGCTTATATTTGTGCCAGGTAGCCACAAATGATTGATTGTGGCTGTTCTCGATCTGCTGCTCACCTTTTTCCAGTTACAACACTTATCGCCACCTCCTCTGCCGGCACTATCAGTATGTCAATTCACTCCTACTACTACCACCGTGCCGCTACCGTTACCATCCTACGTTACTCCTGTTGGACCAATCCTGGCGCAGAGGGAAGCGTAAGTCGACTTACGGTGCAGCTGCCAAATTGGTAATTCGTATATTGACTTGTCGATTCATCAACTTCACACGTACACAAGTAGAGTGAATGCGGCTCCGCCGCTCAACCCTAACCCAATGCCGCGTGATGACCGCACTCGAAGTCCGCCCAACAACTTCAGACTGCACTAACGCTGGAGACATCAATGACAACGTAGTAGGCGGCGGGCAAAAGCTACAAGGTGGGAACTGGCAGTGGCGAGAGTATTAAGATGATGGGTACGCTGAGGGGGAGAAAAAGAGGAGTCGGTGCTCCCTCTAGTGGTTGGTGCCTTTTTTCAGTGCCTTTAGAGTGACGAGGGTCTTTGCTGATTGGAATGCATCTTGAAGGGGAAAGGTACGAAAAGGGGTGGGGAGAAGAGGTCCGAAGGAAAGGCATGGTGAGAAATGTCACCAGGCGACAAGTCATGGGAGGAAAGGCACAGGGAAACGGCACCGTTAGAAAAGCATTATGTAGTCCTATTTCAATGACATTTCCACAGACCTATTTACTGCAATCTAAAAGAACCCTTAACCCAATTCTTGCACATAAATGCCTTTTATTTTCGGTGGAGGAAAATGTACCGTTCTGTGCCTTTTCCGGTGCCTTTAAACAAGCACATTTCCGACTCCCTTAGAGTAGTTGCACAACCGCGTTTCTCGGATTCGCTGATAGCGGGATAAGCAATGTGGTGTCACTCGAGATACTAACGGTCATGAGCAGAACAATGTAGAGGAGCGACATACGGGGTCTGTTAATGATTGGGTTTCGTGGCGGTTTGTTACCCGACGGGCTGCTTGGAGACGACGACATATGAGATAGTAGGATTAGATCAGATAAAATTAGATAGACTATATAGTCCTCGGACAGATCCGATCACGTGCAGAGACTTGGTAAAACTTAGAACGATTTAACATTGTCTAGGAAATAGAGGAATAGGGCTTACCCATCGCGACGGTAGCGAAGAGTGATTGTTGACCCGGTGTTACAGCATTGAACTGTCGGGTTGCCGTTGCTATGGATGACTTCGGAAGTGAGAGATCCCTAAGTCACTATCTAGTAGACTCACTCCTTCCCCTACACGTACTATTCACTCATCATATACTAACATGTACCGCACAAAATATGGCACGAAATAAAAACTGAAACAAAGCACCAAACGAAGCTCTAAACGAAGCATAAGGTTGCCGCCGCTGCGGCCGCCGCTCCACCTGGACTTTCCCATTCGAGGTTGAAGCCCTTCACTAGGTGTAGATTCAAAAACATTCCAACAAGCAACAGTATATGCAGAGGTACGGGTGGGCTGTTTGATGCTGAAGGCGCTGCTTGCCTTACTCCTCCCGCTCCGGTCATCCTATATACCCCTTTTCCCTGCTCCTGACTCCGCTCCCTCTCGAGCTCGAGCTCCTGCTCTAGCTCATGCTCAAGCTCTGGCCCAAACTGAAGCTCGAGCTCTTGCTCATGCTCTGGCTCACGCTCAAGCCCACGGCCCAGCTCCAGCTCCGGCCCCAAAATAGGTTCGCCCTTGCCACGAGGGGCTCGCCCCCGGTCGAGTCCCACCCGCCAATTTTCTGCCACTAGATCTCTGTCAAGCTGAACTATAAAGAGGATTTAGTTGTCATTTGGTTTTCAAATGGACAGATAATCTAGGCAAAGATTTGAGGGGGGTAGACAGATACGGAGGGAGTGGTGTTGAGAGCAATCAAAAACGAATAAAGGTGTTGAATTGTCTATCGTACAAAGAGAGAATAAGGTAGACGTATATGTAAAAAAGATACCATACCAAGAGCCAAGTACCATACAATGCCCAAGGCAGCGGATCGCCAAGTACTCGTACTAAGCTCGAGGTTACTAGAGTCTAAAGCCGAGAACCTTCAGTTCAATACTCGATCGTGGCATTGTTCCCAAAGTTTGTCCCGAGCGGGGGGTGGTGTGGTCTATCCGAGACCATGGCTTTCCGGACAACGATATATCGGACTGGGTATTGCGGGTGTACCTGCATCTTCAGTCTCAGGTCCGTTTGCAGTCTCAGGTCCGTTTGCAGTCTTAGGTCCATTTGCTGGTATCATGAGAAGTTGGTGTTTCGTATGAGGAAAGCATAGTGTGCATCAGGATCACGGAGAGCGGCACGTATCGAGATAGTTCAAACGCATATGCAAACCGATTTAGATATGATATGGGAGCCTGTATATATACGGGCCTTGGGCCCCCGAGATATCATTCAATTAACAAGTCCTTCAAGTATCCAAAGTAACACTGATGTTGCTATAGTACTTAGGGGAGAACCGTGTATATATTCTACTAGGTATGTAGCGGCTTCGCCGCCCCCTTCAGTAAAAAATAATCCTAAACCCCAAAACCCATGAAATCCAGCCAGCTCTCAGCCGGTCCACATTACGTCCAGCCAGCCGAGAGCCAGCCCATCAAGATTGCGTTCAGCCAGCGCAGAGTTAGCTCGTTCAGATTACGTCCAGCCAGCCGATCGCCAGCCCGTACAGCCAGCCAAGAGCTAGCCCGTCCAGATTGCGTCCAGCCAGCTGAGAGCCAGCCTGTGCAGATCGTATCCAGCTAGCCAAGAACCGTCTCAGAGTGAGTATGTCAGCGTTGTCTAGATCATCTCCAGCCGGCCAAAAGTCAGCCCGTCCAAAACATATTCAGTTGACCAAGGTCAACCCGTCCACATCATATTAAGTTGACCAAGAGCCAGCCTATCTTGACCATGTCCAGCCAGCAGAGAGCTAGCCCGTCCAGATCGTGTCCAACTACCAGAGGGCGAGCCCGTCCAGATCATATCTAGCCAGCCGGGAGCCAGCCGGTCCAGATCGCATCCAGCCAACGCATCTAGATCGTTTCCAGCAAGTTGAGAGCCAGCCCACCCAGATTGCGTCTAGCCAGCTCGGATTGCTGACCAATAGCAGTTGTGAGAGCCACACTCAAGCAAAGTGCCACAGTTCACTAATCATGACTGAAAAAGACCATCTGCCAACCAATGAGCATTCTGTAATTTGCCACAGTAAGATGGTACGTACCACTATCAACCAATGAGAATGCTTCGAGCCGACAAACCATGTGTATATATTATGGATGATACAGTGAAGAGAAGGAGAGAAGGAGAGAAGGAGAAAGACTCGATTTGTTTACAGATAATTATGACAGAAAACTTTGATGCTTCGCCATTCTTGAGTCACTCGCCACTCTGAGTCACTTGCCGCCGGATGTGACTGGGCCCGCATAAAAGCCGAGTGATGGATCTATGATGCGAGTGACGGCTGGGTGATTAGTAGTGATAGCCTCTCCTTGTGCGGTATAGCTCATCAAGTTGTCTCAGGGATCGGCGATAAGGAAGATTGTCTGGTAGCTGTCTAGATGCATTGTATCCATGAGTAATGGTGTCATTTTGGGAGGGAAACTTGCAGCAAAACTGCGGCAACCTCCGCAGGGGCCCGATAGTTCACCGATCCAGGCCCTTGGTATATATATTTACTCATGCCTTGACCTTGAGCATGTTTCTGGAGGGAGGAAGACTGGCAGGTGCCCGGACTAATGGAAACCCTGGATCGGGAGATGTAAAGAAGGGGATGACTGAGTAGGAGCAGTGTTCTCAACCGTCCCGTCCGTCCGTCCTGTTGAGTGGACTTTGAGTGCGGTCATCACGTGGTGTTAGGGTTGAGCGGCGGAGCCGCATTCACTCTACTTCTTGTGTACGTGTCAAATAGATGATTAGACAAGTCAATATACGCATCACCAATTTGGCAGCTGCACCATAAGTCGACGTACGCTTCCCTCTGCGCCAGGATTGGTCCAACACGTCCTAGGGCAGGACGGAAACGGCGCCGTCTTTTGTTTTGTTTTGTTTTATTCATACTGTATGCACTCTAATTAGAGTATGACAGGACCCAATATCCCCTCCGCCTCCGGGCGAGCCGGCTAGATGCCGGAGCTCCCCCCCCGCTACCCTTCATCCCCGCTACCCTTCATCCCCGCTGACAAATGAAAAGACTGGACGATAGACCAACCCAGGCCGGGAGAGAAACGAAAAGAAAAGAAAGGTATACGCCCACTGGCGCCGCTCCCCGCCCATGAGTCAGCGTCTGCGCCTGTTCCATACCGTCCCTCATCTGGGCGGGAACTTTGTGACTTCAGTAGCCGCCAGGAAGTCCATCACCGCTTGGTCACACTCTTCCATGGAAAACAGCTCAGAGATCTGCACATGTCTGCATCTGCCCGCTTTCCAGCCCGTCGTTTTTCCCACAGCCTTCCATAGTGCCTGTTGCTGGTCTCTCCACTGGCTGCAGTTGCGGAAGAGGTGTTCCCGCGTCTGGGCCGTCCTGCCTCCACCGCCGCACCACCAGCATTTGTTGTCCTCTCGGTTGCCGAACCATTTTAGGTAGACTCCAGTGGGTGCATCCCCGCACTTTAGTCTGTAGAACCTGGTAGCCAGTGTCTTCACGGTTGTCATCGGAACGGGTCTCTCGGTCCCCGTCTTGCCCTTGAGTCTGTAGCAGAAGTGCTTGCTGCATTTGTCAGCCTCCCACTTTGCCTTGGTTGCTGACCTCCCCTTGGACATTGGTCTAGCTCTATATGAGGCCAAGGTGTATGCCCACTCTATCAACGTGTCTCCGCTGGCATCTCGGGCCAGATTTGCCTGACGGTCCGCATCTTTGTTTCCAGGGATACCGGAGTGACCCGGCACCAAGTCGATGTCGGTGGCGATACCGTGGGCGAGGAGTGCCCGCGCTCTCTGCTTGATCCGCCTCGCTAATCGCTGCCCTGGGCCCGGCTCCTGGTGTAATGCTTGTCGAATTGCGGTCTGCGAGTCGCTGAAGATTGCCACCATCCTCACCCCACGCCTTTGCAATGATTCTCTCTTCTCAATCGTCTCATCAAGCGCCAGTCCGATCGCCCACTGCTTGGCGTCGGAGACCTCCATGCGCCCAGTGCCCAAAAAGCTGCGGCGGGACCTCCATTGATGTCCATGTTTGCAAACTGCTTCGGCTCCCACTTGGCCATCGTCTGAGCGTGATCCATCTGTCCACCACATCCAGACCCCCGCTCCTATTTGGGCTTGTTTCTCTCTTGCCCTGCGTTGTTCGGTTCTGTTGGTGGCGGTGGCGTCGTCCAGTACGATGGTCCTGACCACCATTTCTTCGCTCGGGGCCGGCGACATCACGCCTTCGGATGTTTACCCGTGCTCATGCTCTTTCTTGATACTCTGCATATCTTTGCGTGGGAGGAAGGATTTTGGTGTAACTCCTGTAGCTTGCTGCTGCATGCCTCTGCTATTCTCACCGCGAATCTCTGCTGTCTGGAGTCTAAGATTACAGGCGCATGTGTAAGCCCTGACTCTCTCATATGTGCACCCCGTGGGGTTGGGGGCAGTGCGCCCAGGATGGACCTGGCTTGTCGATTGTGGAGCTGTTGGAGGTTATCCCGCCTGCCTGCTTCTTTGGGATCCCACCAGAGCTCACTCCCAGACAGTGCGAGCGCTTGGACGCATGCCACCGGGACGGCCCGTATGCTCTCAGGAACAATGCTGTATGTCGTGGTCAGGATTCGGAGTCTCGCTTCTGCTGCCCTGGCTTTCGTCATGCATCGGCTGTGCTGCTCCTTAAACGTTACGCGAGCGTCTATCCAGAAGCCCAGCCAACGTGTCGCCTGCCAGTTGAATCGTATGACCCCGCTGTCGACTCTGATCTTTGCTGTCAGTTTTGGCCGGATGTGTCTCCTGTGGCCTCGTCTGCGCGTGAATAGTGCCGCCTCTGTCTTTGCAGTGTCGAACTGTAGCCCTCGTCTGGTAGCCCACTCGATGCTCCGTGTTGCTCATCTCTCAAGTATAGAGACGACGTGGCTGACATCCCCTCCGGTCGCCACCCAGCCGAGGTAGTCTACAAAGGACAGCCCTTCAGCTTCTGCTATGTACTCTTCGACCCATTTGATCAGTCCTGAGGTGTAGATTGCGAAGAGGATAGGTGACAACGGTGAGCGCTGCGGGACCCCAACTTCCAACGGATCTCTCTCAGTGGCGTTGCCTTCGATTCTGATCTCCACCGTTCTTTCCGAGAGAAAGCTCTCCATCCATCGTATGAGGTCTCTATCCATCTTCCTGACCTTCATTAAGTTGACTAGCCTTCCTTGTGGCACGCTTGGGAAGGCTGCTTTGATGTCCCTGGGAAGCATGCCTGCTAGGTGGCCGTCTCTCCAGGCTGCATGAGCTCTATCAACCATGATGGCTGCTGCATCGATGGCTAACCGCACTCTTCTGCTTCGGAATTGTCTGTTGCTCAGTAGTCCTCTCCTTTGGCCCTCATCTGACAGCAGCTCAGCGACTTCTTTTTCAACCACTTTTCCCATGCAGCTCAACAGCGATATGGAGCGATAGGCCTTCAGCTGCGTGTAGTTGTCTTTGCCAGGCTTGCGAATCACCACGCTGCTAGCCCGCTTCCATACCGATGGGTGTCTTCCCGTGCGAATGACCACCTTCTTCAGCCTCACCATCCCCTCTTTATCCCACTCTTACAGCAGCCGTATGGTGCGGAAAGACAGCTTGCCCGGCCCCGGTGCCTTTTTCACCGATTGAAAGAATAGGACTCGTTCAACTGCTTGCACTGTGACCCGTGTGTCTGCGATTCCTGCGGGAGGTGGTTCGTAGTACTGGTCATTGTCATTCGGAGAGACAGACTCGCTCCTCAGCATCTCCTTCTTCTCCAGTGATGTGTTTGCTTGCTTGCCTTCCCTGTCTGGTAAGGACTCCACATTCATGCCTGCCAGAGGGTTCGCATATCGTGCTGCTCTCTATACCTCGGCCCCCCTAAGGTTCTGCAAGTATTCACTCCAGATTTTCCTGTTGGACTGTTGAATCGACTTCTGGAGTTCTACCTTCGGCTTGGCGGCCTCTTCTGAGTTCCATCTCATCCATCTTTCCCTTCCGACCGCCTTCCTTCTTTTCCTGATGTCGGCATTCCACCAACTTGTCGATTTGCCGCCGATCCTGATCTTCTTGCTGTGGCGTCGAGAACGTTGCACATTGCTTCCTGTCACCATTCAGCCTCTTGCTCCACCTCGTCTGACATGCATTCTGTGTCCAGGTGAGCACTCTCATACACTTGCTCCATCCATAGCTTCTTCACTGCCTTCGTGTCCTACTCAGTCATTGCAGCTAAGTTCCACCCTACTACTCTCTCATGGCCTGCCTCCTCCTGCCTGTCTACTTCCACCTCCCACTCTATAAGCTCGTGGTCGGATCCTGTGGCGTGGTCGTCATCGGCCAGTATGGACCATTTGGTTATGGGCCAATTCACTAGAGTCTGGTCGATGACCGACTCGCCCTCCTGACCTACTCTTGTCCAGTGGTGGGTGGCTTAACCATCGTTTTCAATCTCCAGACCGTTTTCGTCAATCACATTTTCCCAGAATGCAGCATCCCGCTGCACTTTGCACCTTGGGTCCCATCGTATGCTATGGGCGTTAAAGTCTCCAGCGAGGACAGTGCTATCCTGCCGAATGACTCTCTGCAAGTTCAACTTTCGCGCCGGTCTCTCCCCCGAATGCGTTGTAATGGCACGGCTGCACGTGACGTGTCCAGGGCCGGGTAATACCCGCTTTATATAGTCGGCTCGCCACGAGCCTTTGATCTCTAGCGATAATCTTACCTTTATACTGCTCTACAATATTGACATCCACGTTTGCAACCGTATCTACTGATATACCATCCTACGAGGCCATACACGGGCGTATGCCTTTACACTATTATCGCTCTTACAATTTCAGATACGTTTCGCATACTGGATTTCATGAATTACTCCTTTCCGACGCGTCATGACACGCAATCTACCCGCGAGATATGATACAGATTTGGGAGCACTGATTGCATTAGCGAAGTGTCTTGATATGTGTATTCAATTGAGGTTAACGGTAGCAGAGACGAGCTTGTGCGGATTTCAGAGGCCAATCAGCCAGAGACGCGTCGTGACACCTAAGAACGAGAAATCGTCCGGAATTGACAGCGACAGATTGCAGAACCAACTAGGCTTGGGAAGTCCTCCTAATTCAGGTTAACAGTAGCAGAGACAATTCCGAGTTGATTCCAGAGGCCAACCGGCCTGGAGACGCGTCAACAACCAAGTCAATCCAAGTCCATTTCAATGGATTCACACGAGAACTCGAAGGCTATCAATCGCGGCAGCAATGATATTCGATAAGTTACCTTCCAATTGAGTCAATTGACAATTACAGGGACGATTCCATAGCCCATACGCCACAGAGAGTCGCGTCACCGGCAATGCCGAAGCCGGTCCTACTTCAATTCACTTTTGATGATAGCCAATTGACGATAAACGGGCACATACCTCGAACGAAGTGCACCTACGGAGGAAAAGGGCGGATTTACGCGATACGCACGATTCACATCTAGCGATGCCACCGACGGCAGTTGAAATCGCGATCACCTTCTACACGACTCGATGGAGTTATCTACGTTACGGAAGCTGCGAAGAGCGTAAACGGGCACATACCTCGAACGAAGTGCACCTACGGAGGATAAGGGCGGATTTACGCGATACGCACGATTCACATCTAGCGATGCCACTGATGGCAGTTCCAATCGCCATTACCTTCTACAAAACTCAATGGAGTTATCTGCGTTACGGATGATGTTAGGAGCTTACAGCAGCGACTACGGAAGTCTTATAAGGCTATATACGGGTCAATCGACACAGTTCAAGATAGTGGAGCGGCAATCGCAGATCGTGCCTCAGCTCTGAATGGGACGTATAGTAACCCCTGAATATTCTAAAGTGGCTAGCAGATACAATTCGCAATTACCATTGTCAATTATCACACTTGGCACCTGATTGGACGACTGAATCGGATCGTTGTGAGGAGAGAGAGCCATCTGCGCCAACTCTATTCTATTTCGTCAAACAAGTCAACGAAAGCTGATCGCCAACGAGCGAATACGGATGTGCACATACGATGGCATACGATGAGGGTTTTTATGATTGCAGTGATGATTTTTATTTGTAGCCGGGATTCTCATGATCCATGGGGCTACCGGAGGATGGACCGTCTGGGCACTCTCAGGAGACCAGCGGATTCAGCATGTATTTAAGGCGTGGAGATTCAATTGATGTGTCGTATCCCCACGCGGGAATGGACAGTATTTGGTTGTCAGAGTCCCAATTGGGCGTGACAAGTACGTGATTCGCTGAGTGGGCTTATTCGTACACATGGTGGCAGCCGCGGTGGATACACTGTGTGAGCTGGAAAGTGATAGGAGTTGCCTTGGTACCAGGCCAGGAATCCTAGCGTCGACTTGCAAAGCATTCGACTTTTGGCTCTGCAACCCCAGGGTGAGCGGAAGAGGTGGCAGTGGACCGGGCAGCCCATCAGGTATGCCCCGGGAATGTACCTGGATCACGGCTAGGGAGGAGGCGCGTTCCGAAGGTGGCTGTACTTCATATATACAAATACTTGGAGCTACTGCTATTGACGATCTACTGGCCAGTGAGCAGGTCGTTTGGACGTTCTTCCTAAGAGTGGGAGTTCGTATAGGGCTGCTGGGAGCGACCGTGGAAGGCATCACTGATGGTGAGTGAGATAGGCCCCAGGCGCTGGACGGGCGAGCAGGGAGCAGCGGCGGCAACGGCCAGAAAAAGGTTCCCAAGGGTATACTCGTGTAAACGTTGTCGGCTCGCCGAGACACGAAGGGAGTACCGGACGGCGGGGCTTGGCCCTATTGTGGCGAACCGTTTTAAATCCGGGCTCCTGGATATTCCTTCATACCGCTCCATATCCAGTACGAATTGAGAACTAACGTTTGCAGATGGAGCCGGCACAACGACAAAGATGGTGCCTACAGACGATGGAGGACATATCCTTATCCCAGCAATATATGGAGATTTCGTGGAGGTTTTCAACAAAGCCAAGGCGAAGACACTCCTGCCGAGTCGATCAATTGACCATGCAATCGACTTGCAGCCCGGCTACAATTTGCCATATGGGCGGATTACAATTAACCGGAGTTGAGTGAACGGAGTTTTCAGTTGAGTTGAGTTGAGTCGAGCGGTATTCACGCAATTGCGTGGATAAAGATCACGTGCTCAAGAGGCCGGATCATGCATTTGGATTTGGACTTAAAGATCCCATGCCATATGGACGGATCGATGAGTGGTTATTTTCTTATGATGGACGATATGTCACCGGATTATGGGACTGCGATGAAGAGTCAATGGAAGACGGAAATTATGGAGGTTAGTAAATATGACCTTTAGAGAGCTTACAGAGCTACAGGAGCAGTCACGGAATGCGGCCCATAGGAGCGCAATTACGCACAGGGTGGAAACGAACGGCAGGAACCAACTGCATCACAGCCGTAGAGAGATCGCGGCCGGATATGGATCGCGACCGGATATGGATGGATGACCGGATATGGATGGATGACAGGAGATGGATGACAGGATATGGATCTCAGGAGATGGATCACGGGAGACGGATGGCAATCAATCTCCTTCCTTTTTACGAAGATATTGAGGTTATGCGAAGTTATACGATTCTCGAGATCACGACTTTGATTTCGAACTACGAATTTTCTATGGAACGGAGATATGCATGTATACGATGTACCGGCGGCATGGCTCCACCGAGTACGATACAGGGCACTATTCAGATGCCGAATTAAACAGCTACATACCCGAGTTTCAATGCCGAATACGATCCCGAACGAGATCCCAACTCAGCTTCGGTGATCCCGAGTCACACAGCTACAATGCCGATACCGCACATCTCGAAGCCGTATGAGATAAGTCGTCAGCGGTGCAACGATCTTTAAAGAGGGGGATGACAGTGCCGGAATCGCAACAACCCTTACCGCGAGCAATTACCGTACTGGAAATGCAGGAACGACGCACCATGAAACGCATTCACCAATAGAGAAGGCTGGCAGCGGCAAGTGCACATGGAGAAGAAGCAACAATTGTACTCCGAGAACGGCGAAAAGTGCACGCAAGGAAGTGATGGCAAACGCACCTACAGATGAATCAAGAAGCCGCATGCACAAGTTACAAACCCGAATGAGGTCCCGACTCAGTCTCGGCGATCCCGACTCAAGTCTCGGCAATCCCGAGATACACGGCTGCGATGGATTAGTCGTCGGCGGAGCTACGACGTACAAAAGGGGGATGACCATACCGGAATCAAAATCAACCGCTACTTCAAGCAATCACAGTACCGGAAGTGCTGGGAGGAATCACCTTGGAGCGCACTTACCGGCAGAGAATCGCAGCTGGAGATTAGTCGATGAGATATGGATACCCAGATAAGTGACAGAAAGCACACTTGGAGAAGGAGCGGAAAGCATGCCTGGAGGAAACTTGGTGAGCGCAACCAGCAATTGGAGATAAGTGCACCGAGCACAGGGCGGATGTCAAGTGTACCTACAAGTGCACCGACTAGGAGGATGATCAGTGCGACTGCAAGAGCACCGGAGAGATGATGAGAAGACCAAGCGAGTTTGATGTATGCCGAACAAGTGCATTTATATCTACCGAAGCAGTTCCGAACGAAACCGAAAATGATCTCCGAACGTACCAAATAGTCTACCGAACGGCATCGCGAGAGACAGTCACCGAATGGCATCGTGAGACAGTCGAGGCAACTACCAAAAGATGATTACCGGATTGCCTTGAAAGGAAGGCGCAGGAACTTAGGATTATCGGGAGCCCTCTACTGAAGGCACCGACTGGGATGTTTACCAAACGGCTTACCGAAATGAATGCCGAACGACCATACTGGAGGCCTATAAGCCTGCTTGGCCGATGCTGAAGGAGTATCAATATAACTATTGACGGGCACCTTGGAGAGCCACCGGCTGCAAGGGATGATCTCAGATACATCAAGACTGGCCGACAAAGCTATGCACGAGGGCTCGGGAGAGCGCAAACGCGCCTGAATATATATATGGTATGAATGTCCATTTCATGAGCAGCTTACGAGATAGATACGAAGTCATATATGCTTGACCATCACCGACGGCTATGATACCGAGCGGAAGCTACAATCCATGCCGAGAAGCCAAGCCCGCTTCATGCGCGAATACGACTACCGAAGCTGCTTCCAAAGCAGCAACGATGATCACTGATGGGCAGGGCCTGCGGAGTTATTCACGAGGAATTGGGAGAGCTCGAGTGCTAGCGCACTTGGAAGTATAGTGAGTATGACTGGTTACTGGGATGCTTACAAATTAGATATACCGATGCAATCGCCGATGGCGATGGCGACGGCGATGATGAGCAGCGAGCGGAAGCCACCATCGATGCCGCCGAGTCAAGACGAGGCTCACACTATGATTGGGGGTTTCACCGAGATTACTGTGTCTAATTCCGACAATGACCTACACTTGGTACAAGCTACGAGTGCGAGATTTGATGGTCGGATGCCGGACATTCCGGAAGTGGAGATATGGAGGACGGTGTTACTTTGGATGTTCCTTCTTTCTCTTCTCTCTTCTTTACTTCTTTACTTCTTTAATTCTTTGGATCTCGGCCCAGTACAAATGGCGTCGGCACGGGTTTTTACCACCTCCGGAGATAAGTCAAGTGGAGGTGGAGTTTCCCCGTGCGCCGGATCCGCCGAATGGCTACCATATGGTACTGATCGGTTGTGGGACTTTGGGTTCGTACGTTTGCGTACGTTGAACGGTTATTTGATTGTTGTCATTCTTTTTCACTCTTGTACGGGATTATGCAGCCCAGGGGGTCTGCACCTAAAGAGGGGGATAATGTAATGGCACGGCTGCACGTGACGTGTCCAGGGCCGGGTAATACCCGCTTTATATAGTCGGCTCGCCACGAGCCTTTGATCTCTAGCGATAATCTTACCTTTATACTGCTCTACAATATTGACATCCACGTTTGCAACCGTATCTACTGATATACCTTCCTACGAGGCCATACACGGGCGTATGCCTTTACATGCGTGTTCTTTTGGTCTTAAACGTTCACCATCCTCGTTATCCTCTCCCCTCTCCTCCTGACGTCGGTGGCAATGACATCTTCGTTCACACCTCTTCTTAAATCCGTCCGCTCATCAACCTCCAAGCCGCTCTCTCTCCGTATCGCCATCCATATTCTTTTTCTTTGTCTTATTTCGTATCCCGAGTGGCTGATCCCAACTCCTCCTCTTTCTCTCGGTGGCTCTTGCAAGCACACTACGTCCGCCCTGCATTCGACTCCCGTCTCCGGCGCCCCAATGGTCCACTCGTATGACCTTCCGCAGTTGTGCTGGATCACTCTAATCATTGGTAGCCAGGGCTCCCACTTCAATTTCAGTTTCGGTTTCAGTTGCGGCCATAATCGCAGTCTCCGTCTTGGTCATCACGACGTCTCTTGCTTCCCCCGCTGCCTCATCTTCTTGCACATCAGCCATCTCATCAGCCATCTCCTCTTCTTCACTTCCCCCTCCTGCTGCCGCTCCTCCCCTGGGTCTCCCACCAAGCACTGCTCTGTTCATGCCCATTTCCGTGTGCATAGCGCAGCTCGCGGGCGCCCGACCTGCTGTTCCCGTCTTTCTGCTCGGCCGCGCCGCTTTGGCGGCTTCGCACTTCTTCGCGCACCTGCTGCTGAATGCAATATGATTTCCTTTCCAGTTGGGGCACTTCTCCAGGATGTGGCCGGAGAGTGATCCCTGGTTCGCCATACACCCCACTACATTTCATTTATGGTCGCTTGTCCGGTGATTGCCTGAGCAGTAGCCACACTTGGGCTTGTTGCCGCACTTGTTTTCTATGTGGCCCCATCCGCAGCAGAGCTGACATCTGCTGTCAGGGCCCGCATTCATGAACGCCTCGACATGGTACCATACTCCCACGGCCTTGATCCCTATCTTGATCAAGCACTGTGCCAGCCTGCTTCCCTTTAAGACAAAGACTACCGATGACGCCGCGGTTTCTCATTACTGCCTCCTCTCCCTGATGGTGCGGGAGTTCGCTAGCCTTGGTACCTGGGTCGGGATCACTATGCCCTGGTTCTCCGCTTCAAAATCCTCTCGCATCGTCTACAGACCGTCTGTGCGTTGCCTCATGTAACGCACGAGGGGGACTGCATGGATCTATAGCCTTTCCCAGCTCTCGTTTTCTTTGACATTCACGACTCCTCTGTCAACATTCGTCGCTGCTGTGATGATGATGTCGTGGTACCGTATAGCCATCGCCGCTGTCGCATTTGGGAGCGTGATCGCAGTAATGGCGCTCTTCGCGTACCTTTTGGTGTTCATGATCCTAATATGGGCCGGTGCCTTCTGGTGGAAGAGCGCTCTGGTGATCGCTGACGCGATTTCCTAGTGTTACGGGGGTGTTTAGATCCCAATAACTAATACAATATTTATTGAATCTAAGTACAGCCGCCTATCCAATCTCTTTCTCTCCTCGTCTTGTCCTAAGACTCAACCTCTTGCCCGTCTCGCAAGAGCTATCGCTTCCCTTATTTCAAGTTCCAATGCCGCTTCTTCTAATTCGGCTAAATCGAACCGGTGCCAAAGGCCGTCGCCGATATAGACATGAATTAGATTTCCCCGTCGTACAACCACTCCTCGGAATATTCCTCGAAGGGTAAAGCTCCCGTGTTGAGATATCTCAGCACCAGGTAGTCGATATTCTCGAGTTCGCAAAAACGTAAGACCACAGCGTAGGTGTGGGGTAAACGGTGCTCGGCGAATTCGGAAAGCAAATTGCCGAAACTCTCGACTACTCGTTGTAGTGCGTACTCAGCTTGTGTGTACTGATGTCCAGGCATAAACTACCCAGTCTCGTGTATGAATGAGGGAAGTAATTGTGAATAGATAGAATTCTTAATAATATTTTTAGATCATCTTCGGTGTTCTCTGAAAGCTAATCTGTTCGCTGATGATCCCCAATTCCTGCGACCAACGCTGGCTCCTTATAGCCCCCTCTCTATTTCCTCGGTGTAATAGTGTTATCTCGGCCACTCTCCCTTGCGCCCTATAATAACTTACCACAACACCCTCAGGTAATTGTGTCTCTGCAATGTGGTTTGAAAGCGTTACGCTCCTGATAACTATCAGGCCATCCATCGCGCGATATCAGCTTACTCCTTCCTAACTCAGACATCTTTGCAATCGTACAAGTCGGTAGTTGGAACAGTTACCAATCAAAACAGTAAATGCTTATCGCCTCTTAAATCCCTCACGCAGGTGAACGAATTAATTGCGTCATAGATTGAATCGGCGACCAACCGATACTACGCCAACGTAGATTACTGACGCGTAAGCTCGTATCCGATACGAGATTACATTGCGATCCAGACCACCCGAGCCAACGAGTGGTGCTCGCTCTAGGCACAGTGCCTACGTCACTAATCCATCAGATACGTCATGCTAAGGTCGAGACGCTTCGCTAGACCGGAACTTGCCTCTCGGATCCTAGCCCGTTACGGGTAGGGGAGAGGAGCTCTCTTAATCGCATTTTGACTTAACATCTGCAGTGCGTGATTACCACGCATGTCCCGCAGAGTATCCGGGTGTGAACTAAGCGTCCGTGCTTCGCGCGACCAACATGAACCCCCGCTAAAGAGCATGTTGCTGACCACTTGATAGTTCATGCATAGGTGTTATGCATATCGCAGATATGTATGCGTTTTGAAACCATTAATCAAGTATCATTATCGCTGCTAAGAGACAACCCCTACCACCTAGTCCACTTTATTGGAGAGTGGTACGCTCTCGTCACTTCTTGCTATCAGGCGTCTCTCTTCCATGCTTGATCCAGCTGTCTGGGCGGGGCCTGGGCCTAGGCCTGGGCCGACGGGTGCCCTCTGCCTCTTGCCTCGGGGGGGGACGGTCTCCCACTGTCTAGCGGGTATGGGTGGTTAATTTGGCTTGGGCGCGGGCTGCGGTTGAGGCTGCAGTTTGAGCTGCAGTTTGGGCTTGGGCTTCAGTTGCTGCTGCGGCTGCTGGCGCTCCTCTGATCCCTCTTCTCACGTCGTGTCTACATGTCGGGAGGCCTCCAGCCCCCCACTGTCCGTCCTCGCAGTCACTTCTCTTTTTCTCTCTCTTTCCTCCAAGCCTTGTGCTACCTCTTACAAGGTCTTTGCGATCATGTTGGTGATGCCCGCTCCCCACACCTTGTCGTCCTCATAGCGGGAGTCCCACTTCTGCTCTCTCTCCTGCCTCCATGTCATCATTGCCAGCCGCTGTGCCTCCTCGCGGGCTGCCCGGGCTTCCTCATGGTTTGCGAGATGTCCAACTGTTCGGCGCAGCTGAGTAGTTCATGTGCGTACTGTTTTATCGTCCTCTCCATGCGGCTCTTCCAGTCGCTGGGGGCCAATGGTGCCACGCTCCTCCGGCTCCGTTTTGAATTCTCGTTCCGCTCAATTGGCTCAAACAGGGTTGCTCCTGCAATGTCAGTGGTGATGGCTGTCGCCTCCGTCGCCATCTCCATCACCACAACTATAGGTGTGTTGCTCCTCCCATTTCCAGCTTCTCCCGCGTCCAGGTCACTCCTCCTGCTCATTCTGAATTCACTCATCAGTTCTGTGAGGCAAGCATCTTAGTCCTGTTAGTCCTCGTCGTCACTCGCTCGTTGTCCGACATGTCGCGTCAGTCGCATTCTCTGCCAAGCCCTTACGCGAACCCACTCCGCTGCGTGGATTCCTCTGAGCGCCCTCCTCCTGTGATCTCACTAGTGTTGGGACGCTCGCTCCAGGGTCAATTCGACGTCAAGAGTCGATTGCTGCTGTCCGTTTTTTAATTGCTATCATTGTTGTCGACTTATCGCGCTGTTTCTGTTTCGCCAAGACTTTTGTCGGTCCTATGGTCGATGGCGCCGTCTTTTTGGAGCAGGACGGTGACGGACGGTTAGGCCGGCCGTCAACTACCGACATCCATGGATGTTGATTTCTCAGTGTACATAAAACATAATCTCATCAAAACATCTATTTGTAACCCTTGTCCCGTGCAATTAGGACTGGATTATCAATCATGTTTGGAAATTATATAAATATGCTCATGTCGCCGAGTGGTAAGCTCGCCACGTGATGTGGCTTTAACGCTGCGCAGTCACTGTGCCACATCACATGGTGAGCTTAGCACTCGGCGACATGAGTATTCTGTAACCGCCCAATGACGGTCGGGGACGGTGGATGTCGGCCGGGGACGGCGAAAACGCCGTCAACGGCAGACAACGGCCGTCCAGCCGTCATTCATATGCTAGGACCACCTCATGCATACAGCCCAGGCGCCTTATTAGGGGTGCGGGCACGCCCAGCGCCCACACCTAACAAGCCGTTAGCGGGGGCGCCTTGCACTGCACTAAGAAATCCCGGTATTTTTACAAATCGCAAGTTACCCAACAACAACACAATGGAGAGAAAATCGGAGACTGCAGTATGATAGGTAACTGCAAGGCCTACATATGCATCCAAAAATCAAGTCAAATGGACCAATTTTGAGCAAGTTGAAAATGTGAGTGAGAGTCCATGCAGCTGGCGGATTTTTTGTCTTTCTTTTGACTCCCCTGTTTTATCACCAATTATGAACCAAATTTGCTAGTGATGATATCAGAGCATATATGACTTGCTGGCTGTCAATTGGTACTGGTCTTGGCATATTTGGATGGGTGGTTGTTGTAATAGATACAATTTTGACATTACAATACTGGAAGACACTGACCAATAGCATTACTCAGGGAATTTTCGCCCAAATGACATTTTACACTATTTAGAAATCACCAAGCTGACCCTGAATAGTCTTTTGCTATGCATAAGAGACACTGGCAGCAAGGGCACTGAATTCCAACCAGAATTGGTAGAGAAATCAAGTGGGGTAGGTAGTCCTCCTTCTTTTCCACCTGCCCACCTACCAACCACCCCCATAAGTGTGCCAATTCTTGGTCAAATTGCATGCCTGCTTGCATAGGGTAGCTCTACTATATGTAGATAGATTCCGCATTATCCTTGGGCAGATACTAGAACTGTCTGTGAACTGGTTCAGGTCACTACATTTGAGTCATGCGCTGTCACTCATCACCGATGCACTTTACAATCAGGTAGAAACAATTTACCTGACGCAAAATACCAGTGGTGCTAAGCAGTGCTTCGCAGTATCAGCAGTGCTGAGTATATTCTAAGCCACTGTACTTGATCTACAACAACTTCTTGAATATTAGAGAAAACTAAAAGAGGAGGCAAGCAAGTGAAAGAGCATCTTGTTAACTACATTTCATATATAAACAATATCCTGGTCAAAGTAAAACTCATGGAGTTAATTGAGCACAAAGTTGTGGGAGCTGGGAGCGGGGGAGGTGGCTCTGGTGGGAGTGGCTACGAGGTGCCCCGCTAGCGGCTTGTTAGGTGTGGGCGTTGGACGCGCCCACGCCCCTAATAAGGCGCCTGGGCCGTATGCATGAGGTGGCTAGGACGGGACGGACGGTCTTGGCGCCGTCCCGTCCGTCCTGGCAAGATCTCGGACGGTTGAGATCACTGAGTAGGAGGCTTACTGTTATCTGCGTCAAGCCCTCATTTTTTTGAGCAAAGTCTTAACGGACACATAGTCTAAGTGGTTCTAACCGGAGAGAGAGGCATTTTTTATCAATTGGTTTATCACTGTTAATCGGTATCTCGTCCTTGACTCTAGGAACCGGCGCCTCTCCGGAGTATCCGTCTTATATCCTTCCAAGACATTTGCCGCGCGAGTATTCTCCAAGTGGTGTCTCAGATACACCTTTGAATGACAATATTTTCACAAATCCTTCTGTACCAGACATCATCAACCATGAGTGCGATTCAACAACCCCCAGCTCCTGCGGCAACCGAAGCATTGATACAACAAGTTATTGGGGAAGCTATTTGTGAACTACCACAGAGGGCAAGGGATTTTCCTTCTGAAGCGCGATTCTCAAGTGCACTAGCACGCTTGGAGGTCACTGGCAGCCTGAGGTACGTAATTAAAAAGCGGTCCACTAGAAATATTCGGAATGAAGGAAATGAGATGTCGGAAACCCAAGACATTGATAATCTTAAGTTGCTTGGTTTGAACACGGTCAACAATATTTATATGCAGGTCATGGTAGTGGCGAATCACAGGAGATTGCAATCAACCTGTGTGAGTTGGATACTCAAGAGAAGGAATGGGTGGACATGTATGTTCTAGTCCATTCACGGAGGCGGTTCCTCCGCGGAGTACCTAGTCAGTTCGCGGAGGCCCACCTTCCGTGAACGAACCGTCCGTTCACGGAGTCCGTACCCCACCTCCGTGAACTGACTAGTTTATCCACGGAGTCAGTCAAATTTCTCAAATACTCTGCTCTGCATGCATGTGTGTGTACGCACTGGCATGTACATACACTCTGCTGAATTCAATCAGTGCAACCGCGTACATTCAGCGCAGCGCAATTCAGTACATTCAAGGTGTAAATGCAACTGCACTACTGTTCGTTGCAACTGTTTCAAAGCAAAAGCTGAGTGCACACTTCATTGTGTTGAGATCAATCGAGTACGAATAGAGATATTGAATTGACTATCGTACAAAAGTGATTGTCTAAAGAGCAAAGAGAGAGAGAAAGACAGGCAAATATATGGGAAAGGAGATAGCATACTCGGCGAAGCCGAGTATCACATCCGGAGACCAATGCCGGGCATCACTGCCGGGGCGAGCCCTACTCCTCAGCATGGGGGCCGCAAGCCACCGGCCTCATTCCCGCAGCCTTAGGCCGTTGGGGGCTGTAAGCCCCCATACGCCACAAAAGCCATCGGGCCAAATCCCGTGCCAACACATTGCCATGGCCGAGATGGTGGTGCACAGTGCATAAATACTGGAGCTTCTGCTGCACCATCAGGTACTTTCAATCTCGAACGAAATACAAGATCAGTTCCACCGGAGCCAGGTCCCAATCAAAAACGCTGTTGAGCGAATACACAAGGAGATGCTTGCGCGCATACTGATCCCACATCTGCGGAGGATACTGCCAATAATAGCACTGATGTGGCAGAAGTAGATACTGAGGATGAGGAGGTTCTCGGGGAGGAAGAGGAAGAGGAGGAGGGAAATGAGGAGGGAAATGAGGAAGATGAGCCAGTTTCAAACAATGCCATGGAGCACAGTGTAATTGTAGTTGCGTCAGGACATCCAAGACGCATCCGATTGTAGGGATCACGATGATGTATAGAGTATATGGTACAGCTTGACCAAGGGCTAGTGGAAGCAAATTGGTGTGTGGGGCCTGACAGATGGCTGGGGGCAGCCGGAGGTAAACCCTGAGTTTAAGTTTGAAATAGAGCTTGAGCTTGAGCTTAAGTTTGAGTTTGGGTTGGAGGCAGAGCGGGAGGAAGTCAGGAGCAAGGAGAGGAGTATATAGGAGGAGCGGAGGGGCAGAGGGGCAGAGGTTGGGCAAGCAGTGCCTTTAGCATCAACCCGCCCTCCTGCACCATGCATATATTGTGTTTGTTTTAAGTTCTTTGTTTTCGACTCTACACCCAGTAGAGGGCGTCCGGCCAAGAACGGGAGAGTCCAGGCAGAGTGGAGGCCACAGCGGGGGCCACCACTCCTCCGAGGCGGCAACCTTTGTTTACTATTTCGTTTCGGTTTTTCCTTTCAGTGTCCATTATTGTTCTGCAGTTGTTTGTATACGACTGGGGATGTAAAAGCACGTGTCGGAGGGAAGAGCGAGCCCACTGGTTATAAGTTTTTGTTGACTCCGTGAACGAACTAGTCAGTTCACGGAGGTGGGGTACGGACTCCGTGAACGGACGGTTCATTCAAGGAAGGTGGGCCTCCGTGAACTGACTAGGTACTCCGTGGAGGAAGCGCCTCCGTGAATGAACTAGAACATGTATATTCGAAAACGATTATGGAAATTCAGGTGGTAGTGGTTACGGTGGTGCACTGACAAAAGGAATCCAGTTGACAATCGCTCCGAGTCAGGCCAACGTGACGTTTGATATGGTAGTTAACAATCCCCCAGACCACGGTACTATGTCCACCAGCAATGTTGTATCTTGGATCCTCATGATCAGTAACCGTACCATCGTCATCATCATTGCACCAAGTTTTATTGCAATACCTACCGCGCTTCTCACTGCGGCAAATGTCTTGGAAGGATATAAGACGGATACTTCGGAGGGGCGCCGCTAGGAACTTCATCTACGCTTCAACTATTCGAGATTGTCACAGTTGACTATTCCGGACTTATCCTACAACTACCAGCAGTTTTGCTTATTGTTTTAATTACGTCGAATATTTTATCGACTGGTTGAAGGTCGTTTCTATTGGGGACGATCAACCATCAGTTACATAGAGTCTATTCTCGCTCGCTATGGTCCGGCATACATCGTCCACTCTGGCCTTAGTTCACACATCCATAATGATGAGATTGAAGAATGCGCCTCGACGCAAGGGAGCTAGTGGGTCTTAGGACCACCCGGAGTTACAGAGTAGCCAAGGCCAAGGAAAGGCAGAGCCAGCAATTCGTTCGGATAAAAGTCTCCAAAAAATCGTTCCCGTGCGGGCCTCTTCTTGGGTGAAGCACTTGCTAGTAGTAAAAGGTGCCATTAACACGAGCTTTAAACCTAGCCTTTCGCGACGGCCCGCTTTAATTTCTGGTTGAATTGGCGGAGAGTTAGTAGTAGTTGGCGTCATCGCCGGGGGTGCGTTGCCGGGTATCTCGTTTGTGATCTGAAGGGTACAATCCATGGAAGTGTACTAGGGAGTTAGGTGCAAGAGTTCTGTGGAGTTCTAAGTTGCATTAGACCGCGCTCTTGACATCTTGGGTTATCACCCGGATGCACCTTGTAAGCACTCTTGAGTTAGTCGCCTTCCAAGTGCACAACAACTCGCAAAAATATACGCAAAACTTAGTCCGTAATCAAATTGCACGGGGGAACTACAGACTTTAGACATAATGCTGCGCTTTCTAGAGGGGCAGTAAGAGAATTGAACTTGCTTTTAACTTCTGCGGCTTTGTTCTGTTGTGCAGTACTTTCTTATTGTTAGCCATTTAAGCGAATAACTGTCAGATTAAGATGATTGCGAGACATTCAATGATCTAATCGATGAGCTCTACTTACGTATGATGTGTCCGACCTGGAATCGGAACCCACCAATTCCCCATCAAATTGGATGCCCTTTGGCACTGAGTACCTCTACTAAATGTAGATGGAATCCGTGTTATCGTTGGCCCAATACTAGAATTGGCTGAAGGCCGTGGGAACTCACTAGGCGGTGGTGGAGGGAGACACGTCCCCTCCTAGCAGTTCACCTGTGACAAAACCACGCCAATGACAACGCAGAGTCCACCTACATATTGTGGAGCTACACTATGCCAAAAGGCATCCAATTGATGCATTATCTATCACACTGTAGTCTCCAATCTTCTCTCTATTATGGATACGTAATTTGCAAATTCCGAAAAATCCCGAGTTTTGTTAGGCCGGTTGCATCCCTGCCCCAGCAGCCCCAATACGGCTGCAGTTTTTGCACGGTATCCCGTCCCGTTTGCATCTTGTGGTTCACACTAAGTTATGCAAGGAGGAACAGAACATGATTTGAGTTGTACCTAAGCTGTTGTGCTAAATCTCTCTCTTGACTAGCCTTAATTGACTGTCTACTTAAGTCGAAGTCTAAAATGACACGTACACAAAACTTAGCGCGCTAGCGGCTCCGCACTCAATCCTAAACCAAGGGCACCTGATAACCCACACAATGTGTTCGCCATCACACAGCAATCTTTCTAAAAACGATTGGTGAGAATTGCGTATGTTGGCTGCTCTGACATTTCTCGTATATATCCTAATGGTCTGTAGTTATCTTGATGTATTGTATTAGTAAATATAGTACTACACTTGACAGAAGCAACACAGAATGATAATACAGCAGACTGCTGTTTTTGCACTATCGGTGATGCCATCGAATGCAGCAATCACCAATGATTCTAGTAGTCCAGAGGTGGACTAGTCTAGACTGGACTGATCTCGGACTGAGCCCTACCTCAGACAGGACCAGTACTACAAAAAATCATATTACAGACCAGTTCAGACAATTCAGGCCAGACCGATCCCATTCTAGACCAGACCAAGCCCTACCTCAGACTAGGATCGTCCGGACAGGTGGAAAAATTCGCAATCACCCGCTAACCATCATGTGGGGCGGGGTTGCGTGGTAAGCGTGATGCAGGGGTAGGTCTACAATTCACAGCAGCGTTGTAAGAGAAATAGTGGTGTGGTGCAGACGGACCTTCGATAGTCAAATTCTACCAATACATCTTAACAGGATGAAATTGCTGCTGGGAGTAAGAAATGGGCCTAAAAACACTTCCACCAACATAGACACCTCTTATGAAAAGATACATTGCACTAGCAGCTACAACAATGCGCTACATTGTGTCAAAACAGATTTGCGTGGCATCCACTGAATTCTTTTGCAATCTATCTAACCCATGCACGAGTGACTAAGCTGTAGAAATAATCAATTCAGTAGCCATAAATTACACCTACTAAACTGAGCAAATCACTAACATTCATCTTCAGTATCGGTATACTCGGCGTCGGTATAATGTTCGTCGCTATCCTCGTCATTGATATCCTTTGTATAATAAGAGTCGAACTGGTCGTTCAGTTGGAGGAGACGGACACTGTCAAAAGAAAGACTTTAGGTCAGCAACACCCGATCATAGTGATCTCATTTATTTCCGAAAACTCACAGGCTATGATATAAGCATGCGGCTGACATTAGCACAGACTGCACAGTATCACCGCGGAAGCCGAGAAAACAATGGAAAACTTACGGACTGTCACACCATGGCATTAGGCTCGAATTAGCGCTACATAACAGCTACGACATAAAGTAACAAAACTCACGGACTATGGATACGCGCCGTCGGAACTATGTTAGCGAAACAATATTGAGAAAGTCAGCATAGGGGTTCACACAGCCTATTTAATACAAATCGTTGGACACATGTTAGAAATTTGCTGTGATTCAGAAGAATGGTGGCCAATATACTCACAAACTATCGGATGAAGCAATGGTGCCCAGATTAGTCATCACAGCAGCACAGAGCATTCAGGGGGGAACTCACTGGCTGTTGAATCAAGCCATCGGGCTCATGTCAGTCTCGATGCAGCTGAGAGTAGTTATGGAGATACTCACGGGCTGTCGAATTAAGCCATCGGGCTCATGTCAGTCTCGATGCAGCTGAGAGCGGTCAGGGAAATACTCACGGGCTGTCGAATCAAGCCATCGGGCTCATGTCAGTCTCAATGCAGCTGAGAGCGGTCACGGAGATACTCACACGCTGTCGAATCAAGCCATCGGGCTCATGTCAGTCTCGATGCAGCTGAGAGCGGTCACGGAGATACTAACATGCTGTCGAATCAAGCCATCGGGCTCATGTCAGTCTCGGTGCAGCTGAGAGCGGTCACGGAAATACTCACGGGCTGTCGAATCAAGCCATCGGGCTCATGTCAGTCTCGATGCAGCCGAGAGCGGTCACAGAGATACTGACGGGCTGTCGAATCAAGCCATCGGGCTCATGTCAGTCTCGATGCAGCTGAGAGCGGTCACGGAGATACTCACCAGCTGTCGATTCAAGCCATCAGGCTCATATCAGTCTCCATGAAGCTGAGAGCGGTCACGGAGATACTCACAAGCTGTCGAATCAAGCCATCGGGCTCATGTCAGTCTCGATGCAGCTGAGAGCGGTCACGGAGATACTCACACGCTGTCGAATCAAACCATCGGGCTCATGTCAGTCTCAATGCAGCTGAGAGCGGTCACGGATATACTCACTCGCTGTCGAATCAAGCCATTGGATTCATGTCAGTCTGGATGCAGCTGAGAGCGGTCACGGAGATACTCACACGCTGTCGAATCAAGCCATCGGGCTCATGTCAGTCTCAATGCAGCCGAGAGCGGTCACGGAGATACTCACGGGCTGTCGAATCAAGCCATCGGGCTCATGTCAGTCTCAATGCAGCTGAGAGCGGTCACGGAGATAACTCACGGGCTGTCGAATCAAGCAATCGGGCTCATGTCAGTCTCGATGCAGCTGAGAGCGGTCACGGAGATACTCACACGCTGTCGAATCAAGCCATCGGGCTCATGTCAGTCTCGATGCTGCCGAGAGTGGTCACGGAGATACTCACGGGCTGTCGAGTCAAGCCATCGGGCTCATGTCAGTCTCCATTGAGCTGAGAGCGGTCACGGAGATACTCACAAGCTGTTGAATCAAGCCATCGGGCTCGTGTCAGTCTGGATGCAGCTGAGAGTGGTCACGGAGATACTCACACGCTGTCGAATCAAGCCATCGGGCTCATGTCAGTCTCGATGTAGCTGAGAGCGGTCACGGATATACTCACTTGCTGTCGAATCAAGCCATCGGGCTCATGTCAGTCTCGATGCATCCAAAAGCAATCACAGAGATACTCACTAGCTGTCGAGTCAAGCCATCGGGCTCATGTCAGTCTCGATGCAGCTGAGAGTGGTTACGGTGATACTCACTCGCTGTCGAATCAAGCCATCGGGCTCATGTCAGTCTCGATGCAGCTGAGAGCGGTCACGGAGTTACTCACTAGCTGTCGAATCAAGCCATCGGGCTCATGTCAGTCTGGATGCAGCTGAGAGCGGTCACGGAGATACTCACACGCTGGAGAATGAAGACATCGGGCTCATGTCAGTCTCAATGCAGCTGAGAGCGGTCACGGAGATACTCACACGCTGTCGAATCAAGCCATCGGGCTCATGTCAGGCTCGATGCAGCTGAGAGCGGTCACGGAGATACTCACATGCTGTTGAATCAAGCCATCGCGCTCATGTCAGTCTGGATGCAGGCGAGAGCGGTCACGGAGATACTCACTAGCTGTCGAATCAAGCCATCGGGGTCATGTCAGTCTCGGTGCAGCCGAGAGCGGTCACGGAGATACTCACTAGCTGTCGAATCAATCCATCGGGCACATGTCAGTCTCAATGCAGCTGAGAGCGGTCACAGAGATACTTACGGGCTGTCGAATCAAGCCATCGGGCTCATGTCAGTCTCGATGCAGCTGAGAGCGGTCACGGAGATACTCACCGGCTGTTGAATCAAGTCATCGGGCTCATGTCAGTCTCGATGCAGCTGAGAGCGGTCACAGATATACTCACGGGCTGTTGAATCAAGCCATCGGGCTCATGTCAGTCTCGATGCAGCCGAGAGCGGTCACGGAGATACTCACACGCTGTCGAATCAAGCCATTGGGCTCATATCAGTCTGGACGCAGCTGAGAGCGGTCACGGAGATACTTACGGGCTGTCGAATCAAGCCATCGGGCTCATGTCAGTCTCAATGCAGCCGAGAGCGGTCACAGAGATACTCACGGGCTGTTGAATCGAGCCATCGGGCTCATGTCAGTCTCGATGCAGCTGAGAGCGGTCACGGAGATACTCACGGGCTGTCGAATCAAGCCATCGGGCTCATGTCAGTCTCGATGCAGCTGAGAGCGGTCACGGAGATACTCACCGGCTGTTGAATCAAGTCATCGGGCTCATGTCAGTCTCGATGCAGCTGAGAGCGGTCACAGATATACTCACACGCTGTCGAATCAAGCCATCAGGCTCATGTCAGTCTCGATGCAGCTGAGAGCGGTCACGGAGATACTCACAAGCTGTTGAATCAAGCCATCGGGCTCGTGTCAGTCTGGATGCAGCTGAGAGTGGTCACGGAGATACTCACACGCTGTCGAATCAAACCATCGGGCTCATGTCAGTCTCAATGCAGCTGAGAGCGGTCACGGATATACTCACTCGCTGTCGAATCAAGCCATTGGATTCATGTCAGTCTGGATGCAGCTGAGAGCGGTCACGGAGATACTCACACGCTGTCGAATCAAGCCATCGGGCTCATGTCAGTCTGGATGCAGCTGAGAGCGGTCACGGAGATACTCACACGCTGTCGAATCAAGCCATCGGGCTCATGTCAGTCTCGATGCAGCTGAGAGCGGTCACAGAGATACTCACGGGCTGTCGAATCAAGCCATCGGACTCATGTCAGTCTGGATGCAACCGAGAGCGGTCACAGAGATACTCACGGGCTTTGGAATCAAGCCATCGGGCTCATGTCAGTCTCGATGCAGCTGAGAGCGGTCACGGAGATACTCACTCGCTGTCGAATCAAACCATCGGGCTCATGTCAGTCTCGATGCAGCTGAGAGCGGTCACGGAGGTACTCACATGCTGTCGAATCAAGCCATCGGGCTCATGTCAGTCTGGATGCAGCTGAGAGCGGTCACGTTGAAACTAACTAGCTGTTTAATTAAAAAATTAGCTACTCACAAGCTTAGACAAGTTTCAGAGAAACTAACCTGAAGTTGAACCATGCCAGTTAGCTAAACTTAGCAACGCACATTCACCCTCCGCCCACGTCGGTGGTGACTCACATCCTAGAACAAACCATGAGAACCCGGAATAGTTTTGCAAGGCTTGAAGTTGGAAGTTTATTTGTAAACCCACCTGCTATTTGACCCCACCGTCAGGCGGTTGTCAGATATGCGCACATTTTGAAATAGAAAAGTCTTTGGAGGTACATACCGACTAGAAAATTGCGCCACCCATTCTGATTAACTTCATCTTTGTCAAACTGTGGACAATTTGGCATAACCTTACCCACTTTTGAGCCAAATTGGTAAGTTTGCGTTAGCTATGTTCTGCTACATGGGATGGCGCATTGTGTGCACATCGTACTTGCTGTTAAAGCCCCAAATACGAGTTATTAATTTAATATTTTCGCGTCGAAAACCCATCGAGTAACTCACATGCTATGGGAACGACATAATAGCAGTTAGTGACTCATCATCTGCATGTGGAATTGTTAGAAACTTACTCACTGGTGAATCCAGTAGTGGTTAGCCACGCACTCTCGTTACATTGAATAACTGGTTCATACGTACAGTCTATTCAATCAAGGCATCAATCCCTGGTCAACCTTTCACTGTTCATACCTGGAAGGAACTGGGAGAACTCACGGGCTGAAGTATAATACATTTGGCGTTAACCATGTACATTTATTGAAGATAGGGAGTGGTCGCTCAGGAGCATACTCACAACTTTTCAACAGCTATGTGCAGTGCTATTTTCCCATAATTGTCCCCAATTCTGGTATTCACATTCTGTGTCACCAGTAGCTGAACAATGGCCTCCCTCTTATTCTCCGTCGCATAGTGCAGAGCTGTCCGCCCGGCACTGTCCCTGGCGTTCTTGTCAATATTTCTGTCAAGAAATAGTTGTGCCGCACCAGTAAGCCCTTTCTGGACTGAAATAATCAAAGGCGTCTTTCTTTCGGTATCAGGAGCGCTCTCTGTACACGTAAGCAGTAACGCCTCCACTGTGTGAGGTAGCTTAGGTTCTTTTGTAGCGGCATTGAGGGTACGGTATACAATGTTCTTAGAAGTTTCTTGATGCTCGTTAACAGGGATTGCTTGTCCATTTTTCTGTCTGCAGCAGAACTCCATATAGCGTCCTAAATAGTATGATGCTTGATTATTGGCCAACTGTCGGATTAATGCGGTAACAAGTTGGGAAACCTCCTCATTCGCACCGCAGAGGTCAAGGTGGTCTTTGATATAGCGAAGTGTGTATTCCATCAATGGCCACTCGTTCAGGTATTCGGCGTAGGCTCGAAAGTTGCTCGGACTCCAGCTCCCGATCTTTGCAAAATCATCTTGTATGCGTGGGCATGTGAAACAAAACGTCAAATATCGAATCCACGTTGTAGTTATTATAGTGTGGGCCTCATCTAACTTCGACGCAGCTGGAATGGTCCGAATCAAGAAATCGCGAGCAGTTTGGTGCATCAACTGAACGGTGTCATTCGCTACAGTAGCAATCAGCGTTGTGATGCAGGACGTAGTTAACTCTCAAGGGAAATTACGTTTAACTTCCAAAAAGTTACCCCCGCAGTGCTCGATTCGCCTCGCCATTGCACTTGTTATATTTTGTTGAAATTCTTCATAGGAAGAATTGTGACTATGTAGTATTGCAAGAGCATGGCGCAGTTCTGCAACGGCAAGAGGGCGGCGCGCAAACAGAACAAATCGGAAAATCCTTATTCCGTCTTGAATGTCCCGGTCTTCACCTCTCTCTAGCCTGGCAAGCATTAGTTTGTACAATTCCTCTAGATCTCGAGGAAGATCTTTCAGCTGCTGTAATATTTCGGCATTCCGACAACCAGTTTCGACAAGCCGATGTAGTTCGGTCTTAACCAATGCAACCCATACGAATACACCTTGCGCATTTCCAGTGATATAATCAGCAGCTTCAGCAAGGATATTTCCGGTTAACTTGAGCTCATTTTTGAGGAAATCATCTGCAAATCTGGAAATGTCCCGCGTATTCTCCTCTTGCAACATTATGATAGAGTGGTTCTGAATGCAGTGCTTGAGCTCGGCGACCGGGCGACTTGCGAGGAAGATTTTTATGTTACAAGGGTTTTCCTTTGAGCAAAGCTTGCATATCAATTCTATGATGCTACGTCTGTCGTCGTAGTCGGATTCATCAATCGCGTCAAGAATGACGTACAGTGGTTTCGTGGAAGGATGGTATGCGAACGACAATAGAACATTTTTTAGAGACTGGTAAAGCCATTCCGGGTGCTTGCGTCGTTGCAACTTCCGGAATTCCTGTTGATAGTGGAAAAAAAAAGATTCGTCTTGCTCAAGGATACTGTAAAGAATGGACCGCAGCATATTCTCATGTGTACGCTCCAGTACGTTCCCGCGGATTGTGTAGAAATAATGGGCCACAGTACCTGAACTGATGTCTGGTTTTCTCTTTAGAAGGTTTTTCTCGAAGTATTTCGCAAGGGTGCTTTTCCCGCTCCCTGGCTTCCCCTCGATATACAGAAGGTTGGAGGTTTCTGATGCCGACCATTGTAGGTATTGTGGGTGCTTCCAAAGCCATTCCAGCGAGCCCTGATGCTCTTCTAAAATATTGTCATAGCGTGTATCCTCATAGTGAAAAGAACTAAGACAGTCTGAATCAGGCAGTTAGCGAAAATCTAGGCTACCGAATGGCAGCGGATTGCAAACCCTGTCGCTCCTTGTCGTATTCAATGCAGAACATTTCTTTAGGTATCTCTCTAGCCTTTTGTCGGCTTGTAACCAAAGCTTTTAGCCTTGGTGTTGCTTCCATAACTTGGTTGACCAGCGGGTATGCAATATCCCACAAGCCGTCGCAGATGATTGACAACTGTTGAGTCCCAGTAGTCTTGATGGCTTCGACTAAAGCCTCAATGAGTTCGTTATCCGGAGCACATAGAATCTTACTTATTGCCATATCCTGGGTATCATTGTTATTGAAATCCCGTGAGAGTCGCTTGAAATGTCCGCCTAGCAAAGTGTCAAGGAAAGTAGCAGCAATAAAGTCGGCGTTTCCAGTTGAACAGCATACAAGCTGGTGGAGTAGTGTGTGTGTGAAGTTGGTCGAGCTCCTAGCTTTATCGGTACTTATGGCGAAGAAATAGAGCAAAGAGCTGTTTGTCTGAGAGGCCCTCTCAGCAAGGTCAATGACGTGCGAGCAAACTTCTGTTGTCCCGTGGCCAGGCGGTGCTAATAACAGTAGTGTCCGAGAGTCGTTGGCCGAATCCCACTCCAGAAAGTCGATGTTTTTGGAGATCCAAAAGTTCTCGGGCTTGTTCAGGCAAAAAGGTGAGATCTTGGCTCGATGCGTGTCCTGGTCAATGACAGACAAATGGCGGTGAAGAGTAGCCCAATCGATTGTTTGAACTGGAATTGGTGGCGTCAGATATGAAAATCAATATATACTCTTTCAAGTTTCAACAAGGTTAACTACCCAGCTTTTCTAACTGTGCACGGGTTTGTGGGTCTGTCGGGGGTCCACGTTGCGAAGAGTATATGGTATCTCCTGAACGAGAGGTCAGCAAAAGTGTCGCCACATCAAAACACAGAACGGATAGGCCAACCAAAATTTGCCGGTCCATGGAATTCCGAGCTTGTAATTTGGTTGTGGGTGGACTTTTCGTAGTTATGAGTACTTTCTGCACGATTGTTGGAGTTGGTGTTTATATTATTCCCGCTGCTGGTATTGCTGTCACGGGCAGTGGTGTCTCGACGTTTGTCTCTGCGACCGATGTTCTCTTCATCTGGGATATTTTGTGTGGCGTCTAAATTGACGTTGTAATCTTCGGTGGGTAACGTAGGTACGGAAAGGAACATACCATCTGGTCCTAGTGCCCGCTATGCAGATCATTGTTAGTTACCATCCAGGTCTTTATGGTATCGGTATTGTAATACCAACCTTCGCACTCGATGCACCAGCTCCCTGAAGGTGCCCCTGCTCATTCCCGGGCGAATCCGGCTGCTGTAGCGGATATTGCTTCCGAAAAGACATTCTGAGAAGTGGTTGAAGGTCGATAATCAAAATGTAAATAGTAGTCCGCGTAATGGAGTGTGCAGAGTACTTGGTGAAGAACTCAAAGAAAGTAGGGTTGTTATTCTATTCCAGTTGTGGGGCTAATGTATTGTAGCTGCTCAAATATGTGGGCTCTAATTATCAGACCACCAAGAGCGAAAATAAGCTAGAATTGTTCTGCGGCTATTGCGCATACTTGCAATTAGCCATTCAGCATGGTTTTTGGCGAGACGTCTCCCGCTTTGTCTTGCACCAGTGCTGCAGGGATCACTGTTTCGAAGTGTGAACAGGATGCCTCTTCAGGCTAGCGTATCCCCCAAAGTAATCATTAGATGCTTAAGTCGACACGATCATGTATTTTCCATCCAATGATAATCAAAAGTTCAACCAACCACCCCAACACCGGCGGCATATTAAGCATCAGGTCTTCACCTTGGGCCACATAGCAACGGCGATGGAGAGATGGGGACGTTGGATCACATCATATGTCCTGCCTACATGGGATCGCATCGACTACGTGGGATTTTGCACCGGCACGAATCGTCGAGTTGTCCAACGGCGAAAAAGCCTCTTGAAAAAGTAAAGTATATACGGCAGAAAGTGCGGCCACGTGCAAAAACCTGTCAGTCAATCAGTTCCTAAATTAGCCTCGCCAACGAGTGACGCAACATTTCATGCAGCCAGACAGCAAAGGATTTGCCTTCCTCCACCAGTTGAAATCGCTATTTTAATGATCCCTGGACGCATATGTCGAACCACAACGGCGGAACCGCCTGTGGCTGGCAGGGTTCTAGGTACGAAGCCAAGAGTCGTACCGCTCGCAGCGTATTGAACTTGCTTGTAAGTCGGGGAGGTCTTAGGGGATATAAGGGACGGAATGGCAGGTTTTCGAGTCGGCACAGATAAAATAATTCTACGGTTAGAAGCAGTTAGAGTACACTGCGACCTTATTAAGTCATCTGCATTAACAGCGAACGGACACAATAGCACATGGTAGAATGTACGGTCCAACACGTTGAGAACCATCACTTCTGCAGTTCTCAAATCGGTCTACGTGGCGGGCGGATGATACAGCTGTTGACGTCTCCGAACGGAAACCTGATGGGTCATTCGTGTTGGCACGTGCATTCTGGTATGCAAGTTAGGCGCGGCTTTGGGGGCCGTCGAGTTGGGATCCCAACGATCTGGGCGCCCGATAGAGTGTTGGGAGGGGTGTATGTTGTTGCGAGTGGCCTCTTCTTGCAATTAGTGAGAGTATGGTCTGATAACGAGCATTTTACGTGGGTGACTAGTGTGGGGGGCCGCATCTGGATCGACAGGTTCAGAGATTTCGCGTAGAAAAGACAGGGATAAAATCCCTGCAGGACACTACGTCAACATAGCAACGAGTGGTCGTTTTCGCATTTCAAGAGCTGCAAGGAGACACCCAACTAATCCCGTCTTGACACAACATCCAATCCATTAGCCAACAACTACCGACAAGCTCTCTCTCTATTGGCCTCCAGGACGGACGAAGAACCACGCATGAATCCGGTGCGTTTTCGTATTACCACACCCGGTATCTCCAGCTTCGGTAACAGGATCTCTACTCTCTTTTCAATACGATCACAAGCCACCACCGTTCACTACCGCCTATCAAGTTTCTCGAAATCCATAATTCTGCCTATGTTCCGTAGTTGGCATGACGTATCAACTAGACCCTCAAATAGAATTACTAAAGTGAAAAAAATCTTATCTCGATCGTTCAACCGTACCTAAAGAATCTCTTTCTCTTTAAGGCAGAGTCGGACATCACCGACTATAGTCACCACCGACACCATAATTTCCTCAGCGTCTACATTAGTAATATGTCCACCACTTACATTTTCGGTAGTATCAACCTTGGTGGCATTGTCACCTCCCAGCGCTACCACCAGAAACTCTAGCATTTCCACCGGTTTTAATCCCAGAGCTCAGTCTTCCGCTCCTCCGTGCGGTACCGGGGTCTTCCAGATCTGGTATGACTGCTGTTCAGCGGTTACGCGCTGTGGTATGGGTCACGGACCCATAATTCGTGTGGTGGAAATCGATGCCAATAAACGCTATGTAGTGAAAACCGTTTTCAAAACGGTAGTATCCCATTCAGCAAGTCACTCAAGGTACGGCAAGAACAGAGCATACATGTATATGCAGACGGCCTCTTAGATTGGTGGTATTATTATGAGGTTTAGAAGTTAACCTTACCATGACCTTGTTTAGTTAGCGTTTACTAATGCACTCTGTCCGGAGTTCATGCGAGAAGAGAAAAAGGGTTCAAGAGGAACTGCGGTGGGTGGAGGGCTTGGCAAAAGTGGTGTAGCATGAGTCGCAACGTTCGGATCTGTAGATAAGGCAGTCAACTGTTGCAGCAGCTATTTATACATTCAATAATGGCATCGAGAATAGGTTTGCTTGGATGTGAGTGTGTGGTGTTATTGGGAGTTCGGATCATGTCGTTCGTAGGAATTGTATCGCACCCGGTATTGCCACCCGGAATAATAGTATAGCAGAAGAAGTCTTGTAGTGCGAAGAGATGCACACTCGCCGTAGAGTCCATTGCAGAAGTAACGTCTATATTATATATGTACGTCGGGTGACATAAGTCAGTATCATAGTAGCGTAGTACAGGGATGGAAACAATCCGTCCGTCCGTCCGAAGGCTCAACCTGCCCCGTATTACGAATTTGCGAGCGCCTTCACCTTGGACTAGGGGTTTCAGTCTTCTGGAAAGTAAGACAGTCAACCTATAGTGCCCTGCAGGCCATCAAGTGACTCGTCGGTGATTACGAGTGATGGAATGGTGATCGCGAGTGACTAAGTGATGACCAAACGACGACCATAATATGGCTACAACAACCAAAAGATTGCACAATATCTCCCTGAGACAGCACAGTAAAATGGTACACCCTACTACGCAAACACCCTACCACGCAATTAAAGCTAACAAAGGCCCTACTGAAACCCACTAGCACGAGATATCACTCGGCAGGTACCTTCAGTCCAGCACTACCTGGTCCTGGAGATTTGAGAACTGGACGCCCTAGGGCGACAAAAGCAGTGGTCTGGGCTGGACTGCACGCCAGTCTCCCGAATGACTACAGTCTAGACAGACCGTTGCCATGCTTGGCGTGGTTAGTGTTAACATATACTTTAATACCCTAGCTACGTCCTTTGAGTCAAGCAACCCGCTTACCATCAACTTCCGATATCCAAGAACTTCAGTTCTCAGATACCACCGGCACTAGTGTCATCTACCTCATGCATTCACCATTTTTAACGCTTATAGCTGCATCCCTTTGAACTCGAGCGAGCGCGGAAAAAGTCTCATATCGGAATCATATGCCGTCTTAGGAAGATACATATGGAGGAGGGAAGAACTGCTCCAGCTGTATAGAATCCCGAAAAGTGCGGACAAACACGGCAAGGGTGAGGAATGACGGAACAATATGCACGTGTCTTAAGTATAGATATATGGGCTAGGGTTAGCGTCGACGGTTTGAAGTTACCGCCCGTAGGTTAAGTTAAAGAAAATCTATAATTTCCGCAAGTCAGGGATTATGGGGTGCTCTCGTTCCCAGATTTTTTCATCGCTCGCCAGCTCGCTCCACAAAAGAGCTTGCGAAGTCAGCTGACGGGTGGTTTTCGAGCGCAATTATGGGGTACTGTTCTAGCACGATTAAGATTACTGCATCAAGAAAAAGATAATAGTCAATAAACAATGTCCGGTAGATGCGGCTCTTATCCCAAGTGTGTGGGTCCTCACTAAGTCAAATATACCGAGAGATACACACATCCCAGTGTGTATACACAGGCGTAGAATACACAAATGTAAGGATCGGAATTATCATAAACACTTGGTACAGTATGTACATTGTAATGTGTTGACACACGCGTGTTGCCGTGGCCGTGGAAAATTCATCAATTGTCGAAGTTCTACGGATGGAAGAGAAATGAGGAAAACTAAAGGACACGGATCAAGAGAACTACAGTGACATAGTGAAATTTAGTGAAAATAGCAACCCACGTAATAGCCAAGCAATCACATGATACCCATTGATGATCAGGCATTCCAATAGTCCGTCCCGTTCGTCCAATGCCATGCCCGGGACCGGTCGACAATTTTGGGGGCTCAAATGTTTAGGATCAGACAGACTAGGGCGCTCTATAACAAGACTACAAGACTGTGGGGACTTGAAGTTCATTAATTGGCCCCACAAATATTTCGGCTGAAGATTTGTTCCGGGATTTGGTGACTTGACCTATCTGGGGTAGAATCTCTTTCTCTCGGAACTCTCATTCCCAAGTCAGATACGCTAGAGTATATCTGACCCTGGCCAAGACTACAGTCATCTATACCGGGCATTGATCCGGGAGTTTCTGCCCAGGACGGACCAGTCTTCCGAAAGTCATGCCCCAAACGGGACGATGTCGGGCTCTGGCAGACTGTAGGCCCCTCGGACCGTGTGTGTGTGTGTGTGTATTCATATTGTATGCACTCTAAACAGAGTATGACAACAAATCCGTTTTTCCCCGATACTCCGCGGTGTGAACCCGACGTGTCCGCCATGCCCTCCTCTCGGTCAAATGTACCATCCCTTTCTCCTTTCCCCCATTTTAAACTAATTGGCCCCCCTTTCCTAGAGTATAACCTGCACATCCCGTCATCTGACGACAGCCGCTTAAAAAATCCTCGCTCACTCACACTCAGTCCAGGGTCTCTTTGATGTTATCGCAGTGGAATACCCCAACCGCCAAAACAGAGTAAGGCAGGACATTTGGAGGTCCGGAAGTGAAACTCCCTAGGTCATACACGGCGCGCTGACCATCTTCGGGCTTGACTGGAACGTGGGGGCGGAAGGGTGATGTTATCGTAAGGCTGCTTCTTGTACTTCGTCCTAGTGGTGCCCGAGAAGCGGGTCTTGTCCATCGTAGTCAGTTCGAAGAGCTTGTACGGAGCGTGTATCTCAGCACTCACGTCACGGAGGGTTTTTTTAGGCAACCGCTTGACGGAACTTCACCGATACTGCGCTGATACGTCCCGGACCTCACGTACTGGTGAATCGACAGGCATGTCATAGGCTTCGATAACTGGCGTAAAACCTCAAGTGGCGAGTTGCTGGGTAGACTACCGGTTGAAGTCGATGCTGAGTGGTAAAGAGAGCTTTAAAACAACGAGATACACTTGCAATAGCAAGCGGACACAGACAAAAGGTATGGAGTGAAGCCAAAGTAAAACCCTGCTCCCCCCCAAAAAGGAGAAAGCTTGGCAAAACCAGGCGTTGAGTGTGGTTGTCGAAGGTGTGTGTGTCCCCCTCGGTCCGTTGGGACCCCTGTCGATAATCTTGGGCAAAAGCCCAGAATTTCTGTCAACATAATGATCAAGAGAGAAAACATCGAAATGCGCCCTACGGCCCAACATCACGGAATCAAACTCCTGAAGCCGAATGTTAGCCAATGATTCCACCAGTCCAGCAATGAACCAGTCCGGACTGGAACCGTCCAGTCTAGTCCAGGTGCAGTCCAAGAAATCTTTGGACCGGGATTGGACCAATCCCCAATTTTTCGGGACCTGGACTGAACTGGCCTGGACTACGCCATAGAGAGACACCCAGTGGAGGGAGGGGTCCCGCAAGGCTCACTTGTGTCACCGATCCTCTTTGCGATCTACACCTCAGGACTAATCAAGTGGGTCGAAGGGTATGTATCAGAGGCCGAGGGGCTATCCTTTGCAGACGACCTCGGCTGGGGGGCGACTGGGAGCGATGTCAACCATGTCGTCTCGATACTTGAGAGATGCGCTGCGAAGAGCATTGACTGGGGAAGTAGACGAGGGCTACAGTTCGACACTGCAAAGAAGGAGGTGGCACTATTCACGTGCAGACGAGGCCACAGGAAACACCTCCGGCCAAAACTGACAGCAAAGATATGAGTCGGAAACCAGTCCGTACTGTTCAATGCACAGGCGACGCGCTTGCTGGGCGTGTGGATGGACGCACATCTGATGTTGAAGGAGCACCACAACCGATGCATGAATAAAGCCAGGGCAGCAGAGGCCATGCTCCACACCCTTACCAAGACATACGGCGTTGTTCCTGAGAGCGTAAGGGCCGTCCAAGTGGCATGCGTCCATGCAGTCGCCCTATATGGGAGCGAGCACTGGTGGGATCCCAGGGATGTAGGCAGGCGAGACGACCTCCAACTCCTCCTCAATCAACAAGCCAGATCCATCCTGGGTGCGCTGCCCAGGACCTCATGGGGTCCACTATTGAGAGAGTCAGGGCTTACACCAGCGCCAGTAATCTTGAACTACAGACAGCTGCGATTCGCAGCGAGAATAGAAAACACATGCAGTAGCTAACTAAAGGAGCTACACAAAAACCCCTCTTCCGGAGCACCGATATGCAGAGCAGTCAGGAAAGCGCATGCCCATGGCCGGACAACCGAAGGCATGAACTGGCCGGCTCCGGGCGAAGAGCCAGCGGTCAGGACCACCATACTGGACGACAACACTGCAGCGAAAAGCGCCGCGCACCGCTGGGCAAGAGAGAAAGAAGCCAAACTCAGAGCAAGGGTTTGAATGTGGTGGACAGATGGATCGCGCTCAGACAATGGCAGAGTGGGTACCGCAGCAGCGTGTAAACACGGAAATGAATGGAGGTCTCGCCACAGCTTTCTGGGTACTTGACGCATGGAGGTCTTCGACGCCGCACTGTGCGTGATCGGACATGCGCTTGACGTGACGATCAAGAAGAGAGAAACATTGCAGAAGTATGGAGTCAAGACGGTGGCAGTCTTCAGCGACTGGCAGGCCGCAATCCGCCGAGCGGCACACCTGGAGCCGGGCCCAGGGCAGCGACAGGCGTGGCGGATCAACCAAAGAGTGAGGGGTCTCCTCGCCAACGGCGTCGCAACCGAGATCCACTGGGTCGCGGGGCACTCCGGCATCCCCAGAAATGAAGTAGCAGACTGTCAGGAGATCGTAGCCCGAGATGCAAGCGGAAGCACAGTGCTAGAGCGGCCATACACCTCGGCCTTGAATAGGGCAAGATGAATCTCCGAGGGACGATCGGCAGCCAAGGTGGAGTGGGAGGTCGACAAGTACAGCAAGCACTTCAGCTACAGACTCAAGGGCCAGGCGGGCACCAAGAGACCTATCCCAATGACAAGCATAAAGCCACTTGCCGCGAGGTTCTCCTGACTAAAGTCCGGGCATGCGTCCACTGGGGTCTACCTACAATGGTTCGGCCACCGAGATGACGACAAATTCTGGTGGTGTGGAGGGGCAGTGTCCCAGACACAGGAGCACCTCTTCCGCCACTGCAGCCGGTGGAGAGTCCACAAGAGACAACTATGGAAGGCGGTGAGAAAGGCGACGGGCTGGAGAGCGGGTAGATGCTGGCACGTGCAGATCTCTGAGCTCTTTTCCACTGAAGAGTCCGACCAAGTGGTGATGGACTTCCTGGCGGCCACTGAGGTCGGGAAGTGCCCGCCCAATTGAAGTAGCTGGATGGAGCGGGCTCAGGGCTTGGGACTCAGGAGCGGCATTGGAGGCAGCGGGGTTATACCATTCCTTCTTTCTTTCTTTGTTTCTTTCCGTTTTGCTTTCTGTCTTTCTCTTATCTTTCATTTCTCAGCGGGGACGAAGGGTAGCGGGGGGGGAGCTCCGCCATCTAACCGGCTCGCCCGGAGGCGGAGGGGATATCAGGGTCCTGTCATACTCTAATTAGAGTCAATACAGTATGATTAAACAACAACAACAACCGGCCTGGACTGCTTTGGACCAGTCCACTCGGGCCGAATCGGCCCGAATACGCCGGGGGTTACTTATATACTTAGTCAACAAATTGACTCATAAATGATTGCTCACTTGTCATTTGCAAGTCGCCATGTACACCTCACCCCTCACCCCTCACCACTTGCCACTTGCCACTCACCACTCACCACTTGCCATTCCGAATTTCATTACCTCATCTCCGCAGGACCCTCAGATTCAAACTGTATATATAGCACGAAGGTATGGATTTGGAAATCATGGTACGCATGCAGCAGGTGCTTATAGATCTTGCATTATGGCCAGAGTAATCATTCCGTTTGGCATATAAGTTTGTTATGAACACTAGGATCTATGGATATCGGTGGATGACCACTGGGGACGGCTCTTCTCCGTCGCCAGCCGTTCTTTCCGTCTGTCCCCATCTTGCCTCAAAAAGATGGCACCATTTCCGTCCTACCCTCGGACGGACGGCATGACACCATCTCGTCCCGTCCTGAGTAGTTCCCGTCCGGAGGGGACAGTTTATTTCACAGGTATGCACATCTATTAGTTTCGTTTGGTATGGTTTGGGTTTCTCATGGTTTGGGTTTCTCATGGTGGTGCTTGCTAACTGTGGGGGGTGGGTTGCGTGTCTTGTGGTGGTGATTGCTAGCAGCGGGCGGTTGTTATGCAATGACGTTGTGTCTGGGTTAGGATGTCAGGGCTTACCATCTCACTTCTTTAGTTTTTCGATCTACTTTGAAATTGATCAATACTACCCTGTTTGGACCGGTCCAGACCAAGCCCGTCCAGTCCAAGACTGCCAGTCTGGGGCTCGGTCCAGTTCGATCTTCCGGTTGGACCGGACCAGACTGAGCCCTACCCCAGACCGGGTCCGTCCGGACTGGTGGAATCATTGATGTTAGCAAAGGCGAGACTTAATTCACAGTGCATAAATACCGGCTGCTTTCCATATGCGGTTGGCTTGATCGTGTTTAAGCACAGTTCCCAAACTGGCGTCTTTCGAGGTATTAAATGTGATGAATGATTGTCTTTCTATCCTAGCCATAGGGACTGTATGTGTATGGTCTCCGTATGCGTATCCATACATACTTCAGATGTATTACCCCGCATTTTGATACAAGTCTATATCTTTTTGTAAGCCATACTCTCATATAAGGCCGTAACTGACGATCCATGTATATATGTAACACGAGGGCTAGCACCATCGCCTAGACTTGGCTAGCCTTCTATTTGCCCTTGGGTGTCCAGGGCAGAGGATCGAATTGTTCCGTCGCATTCAGGGCAACTGTAGGGCGTCAGTGGAGGTTGCCACAGTCGGGTATGTATAAATCTGGCCGGCAGCCATTCCGAACTTGGCGTGTTAGCTTGCCACACCCAAAGCAGGTGGTAGTGTTGAATATCCTATAGCCAGTGGCGAGAATGGCAAGTGGCAATTGTGGCGCTGTCATCTCTGAAGATACACCCGAATATTCCCTATATTATACAGTTATACCGAAACTTTCTTTTACTCTCTTCTTTCTATTGCCTAGTCTACGCACATGGGTTCTCCGCTTCATATCGTAACACATACGATCTGAAATTCGATGTGTATTCTGCATCTTCAAATACGGTTTGGATAGCTCTCGTATAGTAGATCCGCACATCCCACACAGTTGATGCGCTTCACAGAGCTCGGTCCATATCAATTAGTGAGTACCATGGGATGGTAACGGGAAGGTTTTCAAGTCCGGTCATCCCATCCCTGGACGGCATTTGGGATGACAAAATCAAGCCATCCCGGGCGGTATAGGACGGCATGCCGTGTCCTTTCGTGTCAAATCGACAAAAATGGCTGCCGAGTAAGAACCACAGCTCTAAACCAAGATCCGACTCGCGAAGATAATAGAGCTCATTCAGGAGATCATTTGACATCAGACGAACGTCCTTATGGGACAAATATTCGTGGCGTTGGCATGGGTGGATTGTGGGGAGCCAACAGAGGAGGAAATTTCATTGACTCCCACCATCCACCCATGCCAACTCCATGAATGTTTGTCCGATAAGGATGCCTGCTTGACGTCAAATGTCTTCCTCAATGAGCTCTATTAGCCTCGTGAGTCCGATCTTGATTTCGAGCTGCAGTTCTTACTTGGCGGCCGTTTTTGTGATTTGTGAGCGGTAGTTGATCAGCGGAGACAATCCCGTCCGCATACCGTGATTTCGCTGGGCCGTGAGAAATCACGTCTTGGCACTTGCACAGGACGGTTTTTGGACGGTAATCCCGTCTTGTTTCCATCCCGTGGTTCACACTAATCAGTGGCTTGCTTTTTGCTATCACCCTATCACTTTTTAGCTTTATGCAGTGCTCCTAAGCGGCCCGGCCGCAATATTTGAGGACTGACTCAGCACAGGCCCGGCCCGGCCTCGATTTGAAGAGCCTGCGCCGCAAAAAGCCTGATGGCCGGCCGGATTTTTAGCGGCTTGCAGGCCCGGCCAGGCTTGACCCAGGCCGGCCGGGCCTGGCCGCTTTGGAACGCTGGCTTTATGCGCTAAGTGTAAGACAGTAGGGCCCTGTAGCGTGGTAGCCCAGAATTCAGAAGCCAGGACAAAAGTGGGCGAATATTCTTAGCCCCGAAAATTGTAATCTAGGGTCGGTAATGGCTCTGCCTGGACAAGACGGACGGTTTGGAACCCATACCCAAGAGCGCTTCACTTTTCGCCAGGTGTACAAGTCATCCTTGGCGGTAGCAATCGTGCTTGATTCCCAGAAACTGCTACTCTCGCTGATGTGCACCACAGCATGTAGCCCAAAATCATAGATACTCAACATTATTTCATGTTGGCACGGGATTTGCCCCGGTGGCTTTTGTGGCGTTTGGCCTAAGGCTTGGGCATGAGGCCGGTGGCTTACGGCCCCCATTGGCCTCGCCTGCCCCCACCAGCCTCGCCTGCCCCCACCAGCCTCGCCTGCCCCCATCGGCCTCGCTTGCCCCCATGCTGAGGAGTAGGGCTAGCCCCGGCAGTGATGCCTGGCATTGGTCTCCGGATGTGATACTCGGCTTCGCCGAGTATGCTCTCTCCTTTCCCATATATATTCGCCTGTCTTTCTCTCTCTTTGCTCTTTAGACAATCACTTTTGTACGATAGTCAATTCAATATCTCTATTCGTACTCGATTGATCTCAACATTTCATGCAGTTAAGCCTGGAGAGCAGCACAACATTCGACTTATGCCATTACGATAAGCCTGAAGTTTTGTTTGTTAGTCAAATATATCTTCATACCTGGCAGTTCCACTAAGTGCTAGAGGCGGATCAAACTACAACGGCTAGAGCTACGCTCCAGAGCCCGAATCACCAACAATAAAGAAGCGACCAATATGGGAAACAGTCTTTCGAGTGATTTACATCTAAACGGCCGTAATACAAAATCACCGGGGAAAGCTACTCCCATGGCAGAGATGCTCTCCTAATCAGCCCTCCAAGTCTTGAATAGAACCTATTTCTGTTGTGATCTAAAAGCCCGCCAACCTCCATTACCCCATACCTGTGGGGACGAATTTGAGTGCGGTCATCACGTGGGTTGGTAAAGGGTTGAGTGCGGCGGAGCCGCATGCAACTTTAGTTTTTGGGGACGTGTCAATTAGACTTAGACAGACAGTCAGTGAGTTTAGGTCAATAGCGTGATTCAGCACAGCGGACACGGTGCAACAATATCAAGGCGACCAACTTCCTCTGCATGCTTTTGTTCCATTCACCTTTTCTGTGCTGGCCATATAATTGTCGAGTTGCTACTGCTTGGCTCATTTAGGGAAGGAGAGTTCCCGCTGTTAGCAAGGGATACGCACCACCGTTGTTCGTACACTCCCTACATTGGAAAGAGTAGACAAACTACCCAACACTGTGCTAAAGACCAAGCTTAGTCGAAGATATCGTCCTGGTTGCTGTTGTTTAATGACACTGTATTCACTTTATCTAGAATATGACTGTGCCCGTTTCTCCCCCACGCTAGGTGGGGGGATCCTGGTCTTCGACCTTCAATGTCATCATTGCCGAAACCATGGGATACCTAGGCGTTCGCTGTCAGCAGTGACGCCAACGGTCTGGACGAGATAGGGCTCAGTCCAGTCCAGTCCAGATTAGCTGTTGCACCACACCAGACTATAGACTAGCAGTCCTTTGCCAATACCCGACAATTCTCGGTATCTGATCTCTTCGATGAGATATCCATCTTGAAATTGCCAAATATGGAGAATACATCAACTTGCTCACCTTATTGACCTCTTTCATAGTCTAAATTAAATTCGTAGTATAACGAACTTAAGTTTAATAAACAGTATCTCGAGTCGTTCAATCAAATTCTAACCCCTGTCGCTTGGTACTTCTCCCTCTCTTGCTGCCTAGCACCTGTCTGCTAATCTTGCCTCTGACACCGTCAGTCACCTCGATCTACATCTCCGTTCTCCTCACGATTAATATTACCTTCTACTGCCCAGCCAACATCTCCTCCAGTCTACTTCAACCTTATAGGGGGCATCACCTTCTACCCAGGGAGTCTTACTCGTCCATCGAAGGTCATCTCTATCTCAAACTGCCATTTACTAGACACTTATTGTCGACTGTTTCCCCTAAGTACTCAAAACTGCGGATGGAATAACTGCCAGGCCCGGTTGTCGTTGGTTGTGGCATGATAATCGAGTCATAGATGGAAGCTCACGATTGCAAATGCCAGTGGCGGTGGCGAGTGAAAACTCGTGGATGAGTCTACGACTGTGAGTCCGTAGCCTGTGAGTCAATTCGGCGACCTCAGTATCGGCGACTTCCTTTCGGATCATATAGTAATACCGGTCGTCCCATAGTTCGAGAAATCCGTGCGCAGAATGTTATAATGGTCCAGCTCGACTGAGGGCTAGTGGAAGCGAATTGGCGGGTGTGAATCGACCGGCGGCTAGTGGGGGCGAGCCTCTTTGACCATCGGCTGGCGGGGGCGAGCAATTTGGCCGATGGAAGAGACGGAGGAAGGTGGCCGAAACCTTGCGCTTGAGCCAAAGTGTGAGCTTGAGCTCGAGCGAGAGCCCAAACACGAGCATAGTCCAGAGTTTGAGCCAGAGCTTGAGCCAGAGTTTGAGCCAGAGCTTGAGCTAGAGCTAGAGCTTGAGCCTGGGCTAGAGCTGGAGCACGAGCTCGAGGATTGAGCCAGAGCTTGAGTGTGGAAGTGAATGGAGGAAGCGAGGAGCGAGGGAAGAGGTATATATGAGAGGAACGAAGCGGCAGTGGTTAGGAAAAGCAAAGCCTTCAGCTTCAAAAAACTCGCCCACCCGCATCCCTACATATACCGATGCTAGCTCTGTATGTCTTAGACTCTACGCCCAGTGAAATGGCTTCCGGCCAAGAATGCGAGAGTCCAGGTGGAGCGGCGGGCCTCCGCTCCCCCGAGGCGGCACCTCTGTTTATGCTTCGTTTACTGTTTCGTTCGGTTTTGCTTTCGTGCCTGTTCTAACGCTGAAAATGTCTGTTACGATGGAATAAAGCACATGCAGGGGAAGAGCGAGTCCACTAGGTACGGGATATTCCACACCCCCTCCCACCCAGGACGGACTTTTAGGATCCATGTCGTGGACAAACAATAAGCGGTTAATAACGTTAGCTATGTTTTTCCTCTTGTACAACTTACTAGATCAATTGAAATTGCCATAGCTATGTACTCGAATGAATCGTATATTTAACTATTTCAACACCACGTCGGCCGTCCATGAGCCATTTCTCTTTGCAATCCACCTACCTGATCCCTTTTACAGGGAAGCGGGCGCCTGCACTGCCATACTCTAGATAGAGTGAATGCAGTATTATTAAAACAAACAAAACGAACCCACCTACCTGGTCCCGCGAAGCGAGATTATCCGCTCTTTCACGGTAGCCGGCTCCCCCGGGGTGACTTGTATATACAGCACCACCCAGGTAGAGCTAGCAGCATAGATTTGCACCCCAGATACCACCGCGCCACGTCATGGATATACTCCGTAATAAGAGCCCACGAGGTGATCCGCACGTGGCATATTACGCCGGATTGCGCTGGCGACGGCGCCAGCCGTCCAAATTCAACAAGAAGCGATTATGCTCGGTACAGCTATGATCATGATGGGTTGTGCTTCTGCTTGGTGGTTCCCCCGCTCGGTCATCCGTTGCTTGGTGGCTTGCTGCTGCTTTTTAGTAGTCTACTATCCAGTGATCTTGTCGCTCGGTCATCTGCTGATCGGTGATCTATGCTCCCCCGCTACTCCCTGTAAGCCTAAGCTTCAAATTTCATAGAGCGGTAGTTGTGATAGTGGTACCTTTTGCTCGGTGGTCCCTCTCTGCATGTTAACTCTTGCCATCGTCGATCAGAAAAACCTTGGTACTGTGGATCAATCGTGGCATTTGGAAGCATCTTCAAGAAGTCCAAAACCTGGAGGTCGCCATGTTGCATACCGTTCTCACACGCCCTACTCCAGAGCAGGGCGGGATGCAACAGTGCCTCCCGCAATTTGCACTTTCACCGGGCAGACGATGGCGAAATGTAGAACAATCATAATAGCAAGCTCAAGAGTAGCGGAACTATTCAAGGGCGATTACCGGTGAATGCAGAGTCGGGTGTTGGAGGGAGGAGGGAGTGTGGAGATAACTACTAAACAGGGTGGCAGGGTTCCCAACCGTCCGTCCGGACTACAGTCTTTCGGGGCCCGACATCGTCGTCCCGTCTAGGGCATGAGTACGGAAGGACTAGTCTGTCCCGGGCAGAAATCTCCAGGACCAGGGACCGGTACAGATGCCTGTAGTCTTAACCAGGGTCAGATATACTACATCCTGCTCGGGAATGAGAGTTCCGGGACACCGTATCTCGGAACAAATCTTCAGCCGAGGTGAACTTGTACCGAATCGGGGATTCTAAGCTTCATTAAATCGGATATCAATTTCTGAGTGGGGGCCAATCAATGGACTGTAGGGTCCCGCAGTCCTGTAGTCTTGTTATGGAGCGCCCTGGTCCGTCCAGTCCTGAAATATTGAGCCCGGAAAAGTTTAGTCCGGTCTCGGGCAAGGTTTTGGACGGACGGGACGGACTATTGGGATGCCTGCAGGGTGGTGAGGGTGTAGAAGATGGAGAAGGTGCATCACAACTTGGGGTACCTAAGGTGACGGTACCCGCATTCCCAAATGCCGGATTCTTACCGCCACGTGAGAAAGTGCTACAGCCCAAGTGCGTCTCGGCTGGTGCAGCTGACTAGGACTGGTTCATGCATCCCAATTAGGCTTGCTCTCGGTTGCAGCATCTATAGAACCTTCGACAGGTCTCGCTGGGTCCAGAAACAAGCGTGTCATGCAATAAATACGATAAGCTGCACTATCGGAAATCCCGACAACATGGTAACCCTGGTCACTTGCAACCCGGTCGTACCCGACGACCCCACAACCGCAAGTATAAGGCTATTTACTCCTACAACATTGCTGTTATCCGCAGTTTGACGGGTTGCAGTTATCTAACATACCCAAAGTTTTCCCACCAAAAACCACCCAAACCTGGATATTATACCCACTTCGAAAACGTGGGGCATTGTCATCCTTAGCGCCCTTTTCGTTTCGGTTTTGGCCACTCATAGTGGACTAATTTCTAGAGACATTTTTGACCGTGTAAGTTTATTCCATAAATATTGTTCAATGTTACATATGGTTACGAGAAAGCTGATGCGCATAATTGAACTTGTAGCAAGTAAGTAGCGTTAATTATCGACGTGGCAACGGTGATATGGCCGCAGAATACTGATGCGCTTGTTCGAGCTTCTAGTATGTAAGTGCATCACCCCGGTAACTCAAGGTTCCGTGGAATCAGCGTGCTGATGCAAAGGTTCGATGATATAGCAAGTAAGTGGAGGACAATAGTCATTCGCGAGGTGACCGTGAAGTGGGCAATGGATGCTGATGTGCTGAATGGATTATGTAGACTGTAACTGGGCGACTCTAAAGGCTGTGGTCGTGATGACAGTGAGGTGGGAGGTGTATGCTGACATACGTGTTCGAACTTGTAGTGTCTAAGTACATAACACATTCTACTATTGGCGTGACTACGGTATTGAGTGCAAGGTGTTGATGGGCTTATTCGGACTTGCCGACTGTAAGTCGGCAGGATCACCTTGACGACTATTGTTGTGGTGATTTGAGGGAATGGTGCTCAAGTACAATTTGAATCTTCAGTGCGTAAGTTTATAATGATCCCGATGGCACTCCGAGAGACCGCAACAATCTGAATGCAATGTGCTGATGCACTTATTCGTGTTTGCAAGAGGTAAGTAGATAATCGTCAGGTAAAGTTGATACTAGCAGAGAGCTGACGTCATGACACGTTCGTACGTACGTGTGTAAGTACACGGCCTCAATAACAACGATATATGAAGACAGGTTCTGACGCGATGATGACGAACTTGCAAAAAGTAAGTGATTTGGCTGATCAGCTGATGGCGGAATAGAAGTACCGTGCTGACGATCAGTAGGCGGTTAGCGGACGACCCCCGTAACTATTGGCGTGGTGACAGTGGAATACTAAAGCACCTGTCCGAAAATACAGACTGTATGTGGACTGCGCTGTTGGCTATTGACCAATTGATGTGGTGGGGATCCTGACATATATCTTCGAACATCAAGACTGTAAGTGGACCCCGACAGTCGTCTGGGCATGATAACGGCAAAGTCACTGAATAATACTGACGAAGTTACAGTGGGTATACTTATTGGGCGACGATGGTAATATGTTGACGCACATAATCAAAATTTTAATAGAATAACGTGCGAAAGTACAGATAGATCAGTTAAAATCTAAAGAAGAGAATCTGAAGCAATAATATGATGAATGTAACGAAGTAGAGAAGTATTCGAAACAAGATCATATAATACTGAAGAAGGAGGTATCAAGAAGATATTATTGTATTCTTATCGATGTCAGAGCAAGTCTAAAGAACTGTTCTCTAACCGGAGAAACAGTATCTATATATATACATACAAAGGAGTGATTGTCCATGACCATGGTCGCGGAACAGTATCCTAAAACAGTAAAGAAAAACTCTTCAACTGTACATAATTATAATCAAGAACCGTAAGGAAACCATTAGAACAATCTAGATGCGTTTCAAAACGATAAGCCCTGATAAATCCCTTTCCAACGGAACAAAAAGAAGATTCTAGACAAGTTCTAATCTGAACTGTTTAGACATCTAAAAATAAACGATAACGAAAGTATTAACACACCACATTATTCTTATCCGCAAAGACCTTCCATATTTATGGAGAAACTAAAAGAAAGGTACAAATATTAGTAAGAGAAATGTAGATACTCCCGTATTTTCAATACCCCTTCTCACTTTGATACAAATATCTTTGAGCATAAGTGGTCGTTAATATATCTTGTCATTCCCTTTGGACATATATCTGCCTAATTTTCCTCCGAAGGTACATGCATTACTGACACATTTCCTTTATTGATTTGTTCTCGAGTAAAGTGATATGCCACATCAATATGTTTTGACCGTTCGTTAAGCTTTGGGTTATATGCACGATCGATAGTGGCGTTGCTGTCACAAAAGAGAGCTGTTGGAATATCCACTTTCAATATCTCTTGACTTCCCCGCGTCAACCAGAGATGATGTCTTGTCGTCATCGCAAGTGCCATATACTCAGCCTACCAAGTAGAGCTGGTAACAGACCGTTGTTTCCGACATCTCAAGGAAATAGTATCGTTTCCAAGTTGAAAAATATATCCTGAAAAGCTTCGTCTTGTATCTAAACAATTGCCATAAGATGCATCCATATATGGAGTTATTTTGAGTTGATTATTCCAGGGATAAAAAAGGTGTCTATCCTTTGTTCCTTCAAGATATCTAAGTACTCGTTTTGCTGCAGTAAGGTGCGTAATCGAGGGAGACAAGTTAAGTTGAAAGAGATGAGTGATTGTATATGCAAGGTCAGGTCTAGTCCCAGTAACTAAATACATCAATGATCCGATTATTTGTTGATATGCAGTTGTATCGGTACGCTGTTCATCGACTTCAATAGCCTTCAACCGGTGGTTAGGGTCGATAGGTGTCGAAACAGGATTACAATCATGCATCGAAAAACTGTTCAGAATCTTATCGATGAATGTCGTTAGGGATAGAGTGATCCCATTGTTGGTAAAGGTTATTTGGATTCCTAGAAGCCAATTGAGCTCACCCATATCGTTGACCTTAAACTCAGTCTTCAATACGTTAATAGTTTGCTCTTTTAGCCGTCCAGTAGCTCGAAACAACATAATATGATCGACATATATAGCCAATAACAGATTCCCTGATTCGTGAACCAGAACACAGGGATCCCAAGCAGTGATAACAAATCCGAAAGGTCCTAGGTATTCTACTAACCAGTAGTACCATTTCTTCGGAGATTGCTTCAATCCATATATACACCTCTTTAATTTGGGCATCATTCTGTCTATCCGGCTGCCTTCCGGTAGATCCATATAAACTGCTTCCTTTAATATCCCATATAGAAATGCAGTTTTGACGTCCAGTTGCCTAGGTCGCCATCCTTTATATGCCGATTTTGACAATAAATGTCAAACAGAATCGTAACCAACCACGTGGGAGAATATTTCATCATAAACCTGGCCTAAGATTTGTAAGAATCCTTTGACAACTAATAGTGCTTTATATCATTCGATTTCTCATTGAGCATTTCCTTTGGCTTTAAATACCCATCTACTTGCAACAATTTTCCTTCCAACTGGTTTTGGGATAACATCACAAACATTATTTTCCTTGAGTGACTCTAACTCGTCTTCCATAGCCGTCTTCCAATCCGAGCATTGCGGGGATGCTTTGGCCTGTCGGTAGGACTTTGATTCGTTTATTAGTAGTACACTCAAATTTGCCCATAGACTACCTTAAAGTCCTTATAACACAGGTTTTGGAGAGGGAGATTGAGATGGTACATCGAGCATTGTCGCATCGTTTCCGAATCCATAACGATCCGGAGGATTGACAACTCTTCCGACACGGGTGACGACCTGTCCAAATGGAATTGCTGGTGGTGTCATAGGCCGTGGAGGAGGAAGACCGACATCTCCCAATGGAAGTTGAGATCGTTCGTCTGCATTTTGATGTTCTTCTTCAAAGAAGTGGTCGTCAGGAATTACTGTATGTTCTGATCCATCGAAACTTTGTATATCATCTTCGACTGGTCCTTCACGTAGTGTTTCGCGATGAGCCATATCGTTTTCGTCGTAAACCCAAAAGGGAGCCCCAAGATACTCATCTCTTTTTCCAGTCCTAAAGTCTGCTGACATAATTCGATCAATAGTGGGGTGACTGTGATCAAACATATTATTAGCATCCTGAGGATTTTCCAGCATCCATTGTCTCCACAAATCATCCGTTCCTTTATCTTTATTAGTATAGATATAATCAAGGGATGTTTGAGAGAATGGAGTTTGGTGCTGATGAATCGATTTCTTTCTTTGGGGTAAAGCCCCTTCTATCTGAAGAGGGGGGAAGAAAATGTCTGCCGATACTATGGTCTTTTTTGTATCAGGTAAGAACACTCTATAATGATTAATGGTGTTGGTGTATAAGGTAAAAATAGCTCTTTGGGCTCTCAGAGAGTGTTTCTTTCCGTCCTTTCGTTTCCGATAAAGGAACATGGATATAACATTCTCTGCCGAAGGGTTGAAGATGCTGGATCAATGGCTTCGAGCCATAAAAAGCCTCATATGTAGTTAGATCCTTTAATGCCGAATGAGGTTGACGACTTTTTATATATATTGAGGTTAACACAGCCTCAGCCCATAACTTCTTATCGTAGGTTGCTGCACTTTCAAGCATAGCTCTAAGTGCCTCTCCTAGAATTCAGTGAAAACATTCTGCAACTCTGTTTGACTCAGCGGAATAAGGAGGAGTAAACTAATGTATAATTCCCTTTGATTCAAAGAACCCTTTCAAGTCCTTGGTGATGTACTCTCCTCCATTATCAGTTCGAAACGCCTTCGGGGACCTGTGGTGTTGATGTTCCATTTCTGTAACAAAATCTTTGATTATTTTAGTAGTCTCTGATTTTTGTTTCATAAATCGAACCCACGCAAACCTTGTAGCATCATCGATTAGAGTAATGTCATAAAGGGAATTACCATATGACGGAACCGGAAATGGTCCACTCAAATCGGAATGAACAAGATCCAGTTTATTACTATTTTTCCTTGATGTAGACAGTCATGAATTCCGTGTCATTTTGCTTTTAACACAGGAGGAGCAGATGAAGTCCTTTGGTTTTGCTGGGATATCGGTGTCGGAATATAGCTTTGTTGCTTTATCTATCGAGGATGGTGCAAGATGTCCGTGAGCCTGATGCCAGAAGTCATAAGTAATATGGGCCGAATGTGACATCTGAGGAATTTTAATCAAATTTCCATCAAAAATGGCTTCAAACATAACTTTTGTTCCTTTATTAATTGAAATGAAATCCCCCTCCCCAAACTCTGTATATCCTTTATTACGTAATTTTCTCCACGAAATGAGAGGATGTCCTAGCTTAGGAACATGTAAAACATCACAAACACGGAAAGAAGAAACCGATATATCTCTAAGAACACATTCCATAATCACATCTCCCTTGCCTTCAATCTCCATACTTTCTTGTGAACTGGATTTTACAAATCCGGAACACTTTGTATAGTTAAAGAGACGTCCTGCATAAGGGGTCATGTGTGAGGTTCAGGCCGTGTCAAAGTAGAAGGATTTGGTTCTTACGTTAGTCTCCGTTGTAATGTTTGCCTCTTCATGTTTCTCCTTCTCCTTCCTCTCCTTGTTGAGTTCCTGCACGCGGAAACATTCATTCCAGGTGTGTCCTTCGGACTTTCCGGGATTATGTTTCTTGCACCAGGTGCAGGTTTTCAACTTTGGTGAGAAAGAGTCGGAATTCCCTCTTGGCTTCTTACCCTTCCTCTTATTACCTGAAGGTTTAGAAGTAAACAGGACAGTGTCATCCGGGGTGTCGGAGGTTTCGATATCCATCAGCCATTGTTTAAGATCGGTGTACGACAAACTATCTTTTGTCGTAAGATTATAGATCATGTTTTTATGGTGTTTAACCAAAAAACCCATCAAAAAATCTCATTTTGCTTTATCTTCTGGTGGGAATGCCGCAAAGGTCATTCGGTAAGAATCAAAGGATCCTATCGAGAGTTTGGTAAGGTGTAGCCACTGGGACTCAAACTTGGATATAAATTCCGACAAGTTACTACCGGAGTGCTGAGTTGGTAGGGAGACTAAATTCATTATTTGAGAAACTCGTGAGTAAGCCGAATCTCTATAATATTCAGTCCAAAGCCAGGTCCACATCAGGTTTGGCTTCTCGAGCTGGACAATCCTCTCCAAGATGTCTTGTGAGACCACCTGTATGAATATGGTCAACGCGGTATGGCAAAGATGGTCGTAAGCATCGACCTCTGTTGCATCAGCTCCTTCAGCGGGGACCACACCATCTACCACCACTTCGTGTGCCTTTATTCCCTTCCGGATTATAGTCATGGAGGCGCTCCAGATCCTATAATTCTCCTGTCCCGTAAGTTTGGCAATACTATCGAGCTTAACGTTTACGGGAGTCTTTTTATCTACTCGTGTAGATAAGGAGAACGTATTCGCAGATGAGGATTTGTTGGAAGCCATCTTTTTCTTTCCTTTATTGAGAGGGAGTGGTAAATTGAAGAGTTGTTTTGGTGTTGTTGGTGTGGTAGGATATTGTTCGGGAAGGTCTTCGTATTCGATTGGTTTATCGAAAAGATTAACTGGTAGAGTTGGATAATCGGGAATAGATTCCGTATCGCTCATCCGGGCTCATAACCTAATAGTATATGGTGCAAAAGTACAGATAGATCGGTTAAAATCTAAAGAAGAGAATCTGAAGCAATAATATGATGAATGTAATGAAGTAGAGAAGTATTCAAAACAAGATCTTATAATACTGAAGAAGGAGGTATCGAGAAAAGATTATTGTATTCTTATCAATGTCAGAGCAAGTCTATAGAACTGTTCTCTAACCGCAGAAACAGGATCTATATATATACATAAAAAGGAGTGATTGTCCATGACCATGGTCGCGGAACAGTATCCTAAAACAGTAAAGAAAAACTCTTCCACTGTACATAATTATAATCAAGAACCGTAAGGAAACCATTTGAACAATCTAGATGTGTTCCAAAAAGATAAGCGCTGATAAATCCCTTTCCAACGGAACAAAAAGAAGATTCTAGACCAGTTCTAAGCTGAACTGTTTAGACATCTAAAAATAAACGATACCGAAAGTATTGACACACCACATTATTCTTATCCGCAAAGACCATCCACGTTTATGGAGAAAATAAAAGAAAGGTACAAATATTAGTAAGAGAAATGTAGATACTCCCGTATTTTCAATAAATTTTAGACAGTAAGTGGATGGTCGAGAAAAATATTCGCGGTGTAACGCTGAATTACTAACGCGCTTGTCCAAATTTGTAGCCCGTCAGTAGATAAACCAGATGATCCCTAGTTTAATGACACAAATGCTGTAACTACGTGCTGATACACATATTTGAACTATCAGTATGTAAGTACATGTTCTTAATTACCATTACCGTGGTGATTGTCAAATGGGAGTAGTGTGTTGACGTATTTATTCGATCGGATCTCAAGGATGTGAGTTTCTCTCTAGTGACCATTGGCATTGTAGGTGCTTTGTTGCTAACATATGTGCTTAAACCGGTTGGGGGTAAGCAGATGACTCCGATAGCCATACAGTGGCGACGGTGATTGGAGAGCAGGATGTTAACGCACCTGATAAACTTGTAGTATGTAAGTTGACAACCGAGACACTCAGTTGGAATTGGGGCAGTTGGGTTAGGGATGTTAAATTGTGAGTATGCTAACATGTACCTTTTAACTTGCAGTGTGTAAGGTCCCGAGAACTAGTGTCGTGGTGGAAGTGAAAGGGGTTCTGAGTTAGAGTTCTGATATGCATATCGAAACCTGCAGGAGGTAAGTCGAGTACCCCTTCCCGTGGTTAGTGGTTTTGTGAAGGTGCTCACATATACCATCAATTTGCAGTATGTAAGTGACAGACTCCGACAGCCATTAGCCCAGTGTCAGTGAAGGCGGAAGGATGCTAAACCAATTATCGAAACTTGCAGAAAGTTAGTGCACAAATGCGGTGACTATTATTATAATAATGATAGGAATGCTAATACAGATATTCCGACTTGCATCACGTAAGTGGATGACCCAAATATCTACTGGTATGGTAGCGGTATATGAGGGCTGCATTGTGACGAGCACCTGAAACTTGAAGACGTCACTACATAATTCACTGACAACATTAGGCATGAGGACGGCTATGTTGAGACCTGTTGTTAACATGCAAGTTCGAACTTACAGCAGGTAACAGGATGGTTCCGATAACTGGCGTTGTGACAGTGTTGCGGGAGATAGAGCTAACCCTAACCCATCTATTTTCTAGTGGGTGAGTACATAACCGCGATGACCATTGGCGTCGTGACGGTGTTGTAATAGGACAGTGCTCACCTGTATCTTCGGATTTATAGCGTGTAAGTAGACCACCGCCATGTTTATGCATGACGACTTGTTGTCGGAGTAATGTACTGACGCTTATCGTGAAAATGGCAGTGTGTAAGTCGACGGTCCAGAAACATTTGGCATGGTAACCATTACTTACTAACATGCATTTTCGGACTTTTATGGGGAAGTGGACGATCTTGTCAACCATTTGCATGGTGACAGTGAAGTATTGCAGCCTGATGACATGCGGTAGGGGGGTACGTAGCTTACCCTGATACTATGGACATGGTAGCGGTGTTGTGAGAGCTGAGTAATACTCAAATTTTAGTTGGTAAGTGCACCGCTTCGATAACCCTTGTCGCCATGATAGAATTGTGAGAGTAAGGTACTAACGCCCATATTCGAACTTGCGGACTGTAAGTGGACGACCTAAATGAATACTGGCATGGTCACAGTGATATGAAGCAGGATACTGACACATATTCAAACCATCAGAAGGTACGTGCAAGACCCCGGTACCCTTTGGCGGGTTTCTGACTAATATTTTCAAACATGCAGATGGTAAGTGATGTTGTGAGGTGACGGTGATATATGGGCTAGGTGCTAATTAATGTGCATAGTTGAATTTAAAGAAAGTAAGTGTACCATCCTAAAAACTCTAACACGATGAGAGAATTTGCTAACTTATACCTACAATCTTGCAGTATGTACGTGGGCTGCCCTGCCTGGTGATAATGATGTGGAAGCAAGTAGCAGATTCACAGATTTCATCTTCCAGCACGTAAGCAGATGACCCCAAGAAGCATTGGGTAGTATCCGTGAAATGGGAACAGGGTGCTGACGCGCATCACCGAGTTTACAGGATGTGAGTAAACGACTCGCTTACCATCGTCTTTTGACGATGATGTGGAAGAGAATTCTGATGTGATCATTGAAATATGTAGTGTGTAAGTGGACCACGATGATTAGGTGACTGTGATGTGGGAATATGGTGCTGATGTGCATATTCAAACTTGCAGTCTGTAAGTGGGCGACACCTGTGACTATTGCCGTGATGATGGCGATAAGTAGCAGGGTTCTGACACGTATGGTTGATCTTGCAGTGGGTATGTGAACTATGCCGAAGTTCTAAGCGTGATGAGAACAGGTGATAGCTCGTGCCTACAATCATACAGCTTGTGAGTAGACAGCTCTGCCAGGTGACGATGACATGGTAGCAAGGTGCTTATGTGCAGATTCCAATTTGCAGTGGGTAGTGGTGACGATGATGTCGGATCAGGGTGCTGATGTACAAATTCGAATCTCTAAAATGTAAGCTTGACCCAGGCGACTGTTCCCATGGCGGGTGCTACCCTGTGAGTTCAACATTGCAGGGCGTAAGTGGACGACTTTGAAGTCAATTAATGTAGCGGCGGTGATGCTGGGATAGGATTCTTACGCGCATATCCTATCTTGCAGGCAGTATGTGGACGATCCTTATAAACATTGCCTTGGTTTATTGATGTTATAACTATGTACTGACGCACATATTTGGACTTGCAGACTGTAAGAAGACTGCATCAGTGACTATGTTCGTGGGGAGTGAAGTGGGATGTGTATGCTGACATACGTTTCCACGTGCTGGAAGATGTAATTTGACAACTCAAATGGTTAGGGTTAGGGTTAGTAGGTAGTGCTAACAAGCTTGTTCGACTTGCAGGGCATAAGTGAACGGACCCGATATGTATTTCTGTTGTGATGGTAAAGTCGGGGGAGGGGGTGCTGACATTCATGTTTGAACTTGCAGCCCGTAAGTGGCCGACACCAGTCAGTCACTACAATGTGGGAGTTGGGTGCTGACGCGCATGTTCGAGCTTACAGGGAGTAAGTGGACGACCCTGATAAAGCAGTGTGCTAACACACGTGTTTAATTTCAGACAGTCAGTGGATAATCCTGAAAACCATTGCCCTGGTGTGGTGATGTGGTATCGGCGTGCTGACGCGCAAATTTGAACTTGCAGTATGTATGTTCACAGATCCGTTGATTATTACCATGGTAAGAGTACTGATGTGTGTGTTCTAGTCCAGTCACGAAGGATGTCCCTCCGCGGAGAGACGGTCCATTTACGGAGTCCCACCCTCAGTGACTAGACTGGTTCATTCGCGGAGTGTACCCTTGCACCCCACCTCCGTGACTGGGCTGGTTCATTCGCGGAGCATACATACAAAGTGCTAATTACACTCCACGCCGTGGTGCAACTATGCTCCATAACCTAACTTGAAGCCAGCTCTTCTTCCTCTATGCCTTCTTCCTTTACATCATCCTCTTCCTCCTCCTCCTCGCCCACATCCTGGTACTCTGCAAGACCCTCTCCTTCCTCAATATCCAGTTCTGTCAAATCACTTTTGATGTTTTCCTCACAAAACCGTACGAGTCGCTTTCAGGGTGTTTCAGCCTTTCACCGGCGCGAATGCAAACCCAAATGGTGTCAGGACTCAGACGGGAGCCACCTGTGAAAGTATTGCAAACTTTCAGGCTTTTGCCGGCTTTGCTGCATATTTCCTTTCGCGCAGATACACTTTCATGCTTTCTTGCAGATGAGGCTGCAGCAGTATACTCAAAGTTATCCGGCACGGCACACTCAAGGTTCGGCCGCCAGCAAAGAGGTCAGAAGCTCTGGTCTGAAAGCGAAGCTCAAGTTCTGGCCCACATCCAAAGCTCAACCTTTAGCCAACGGTGCCACTCTAACGAACATGGAAGCTCTGGCCAGCGTCGAAAGCTCTGGCCAGCAGACTAGCCAGCCTCCTAGCATACGGACTTAACTGATTGTATGATCTCAACTTAGAGTCCTAGTGCAGTGGTATTATTAAGTATTGTAGGGCCATCAGTGTCACCACCATGTTCATGAAGATCTAGTAGACTGCCGATTATCACTATATGTTCATGTTCACACTCAACACTCGCACTCACGCTCGAACTCACACTGGTCCAATTACCCTGGAAATTAAGCTGAGGATTCCACTAGCAAATCTGTTTGGAAGATCTGCTCTCTCTATGAGTCCAAGTATCGCTATTAACCCGGTACCATCGATTTAAATCCTCAAACCATGGCAATTGGATATCGTGAGATTCTCAGACTGTGACTACCGGTGTGGGTGCCAGAGTTGGTCGCAGAGTTAGTTAATCGCAGGAATAAACTTCGTCTAAAAGTCTATTGATATCAGGATTTGTGAACAAGAATTGTAAATTCACTAAGTTAGTTGATTCTCAAGAACTCTCTTTTTCTGCCGTGTAACCTTATACTGCTCAGTTGAAGATGCCTTCCATTCATAGCCTGGGGAATCTTCTCAAAACTCGCAAAGGGTGCTAAAGGTCGCTGCCGGAGGGTGCAAAAGACTAGCTGCATCACCGCAAAAGTCCACTTCAAAAACACCACTTCGTCTCTTCGATAGACCAGATGAATCTAGTGCGACAGAGGTTCTGCAGCGTAAGAGGTTTTGCAGAGAAACAGCAGTCGCAGGGAAAGTGTGTGGAAAGCAGCCAAAAGCGTGAAAGCACGTGTTACAATCAAGAACTCTCAAAGTATGGTCCAGTTTTGCACTGTGGGCTGAATGCATGTAGTTGCTCTCGGGTGAATGCAATTGCATTGATTAAATTCAGCTGGATATGGCCAGCTGAGTGCGCATACATGCGTGGGCATATGTGTGCATAGCATTCACCAAGTGTACACTCGGTGAATAGACCAGTCCATTCAATGAGGTGGGGTGCAGGGGTGTACTCCGCGAATGAACCAGTCCTGTCACTGAGGGTGTGACTCCGTGACTGGACTAGAACAACCAGTCCAGTCAGTGAGGGTGGGACTCCGTGAATGGACCGGTGTCTCCGCGGAGGGGCATCCTCCGTGACTAGACTAGAACAGACAATCAATCAACTATCTCACATAACACCTATCCCTCGGTTGGGTCGAATACTTGCGAACGGTGCTTCGCTGGAAGTTCATCAACACTCACTCGGCCTCCATAACTACAAGATTTCAGCGCCTTCTCTGTATAATTGCTACCTGCATCTAGTGCATAGCACGGTCACATTGGAAAGAGGTCGCGGAATGGTGATTTGCAACCAACTCAGGGCCTAGTTCCATCATCTCTTGACAGATTTCACGGAATTAGCCCTGAACCCGCTATATTAGATCTCGTTAGTTTTCCCCTTTGCCCATACATCCTGCGACGTTCGTGGTGTCATCTTTCACGTGCCGGCAGCGTTTTCACCGGTCCGGGGGTGGACCAGTCCGGACTGGACCAGTCCGGGTTTAGTCCAGTACGGTCCAAGGATTTTTTGGACTGGGATTGGACCGGTCTGAAATTTCATCGGACCAGTCCACACTTGGTGTGGACTGGTCCTGGACTGCATGATGTTACCCAAAGTCTGAGGCATACCCACAGTAGTACCGCTCATACAGAGTCATACTCGCCACTGACTGCTAAGAATAATTGATTATAAACCAGTGGGGTGCGAATGCAGTGGCAAGTGGCAAGTAACAAGTGGCAAGTCGCATATGAGTAATCATTCATTCGTATACCAATGTGAGTCTTTGTTTTGTTTGTTTTATTTAGCAAGTATGAGTCGTTTGTTGTTTGTTTAATCATACAGTATTGACTCTAATTAGAGTATGACAGGACCCTGACATCCCCTCCGCCTCCGGGCGAGCCGGCTAGATGGCGGAGCTCCCCCCCCGCTACCCTTCGTCCCCGCTGACAAATGAAAGGTAAGAGAAAGACAAAAAGGACAAGAAAGAAAGAAAGAAAGAAAGAA
>Ga0307514_10000562_pt1 | contig 70443 bp, 69 predicted proteins | sample 16_EM_MG_FD_203088 | JGI IMG/M metagenome (GOLD analysis project Ga0307514, IMG submission 203088) | Populus trichocarpa ectomycorrhiza microbial communities from riparian zone in the Pacific Northwest, United States - 16_EM | ecosystem: Host-associated > Plants > Roots > Unclassified | place...
AGAACTTGTCACACTGCCACAAGAATTTGTAAATAGAAGCTTCTACTAGTTATCTTTCAATTCATAATATTCTAGGGGGGGGTTTAAGTGGGTGGCTGTGTTGTTATAAGCGACAAGGCGCAGCATATGCGAAAGTGGGCCCTTTCGTGGGCCCAATACCGGCGAAGGGATAGGGTTTCGCGGTTCCGGAGACCTATTCGACTCGTATCCCAAGAGGTCCTTAGGGCCCCGGCGGCCTAGCGCTTGCAGCTTAGGTATTTGCGGTACTTTGTGTTGCTTGATCAAATTGAGGAAAGTGGGTTGTTTGGTCTTTTCTCTACATTTTACATGATGTTTGGGCCACTAGAAGATTATCACGTGGATGAGTTCATCAAATAATGATAAGATAAGATTAGATAGAGGGAGGATCGGTAGTCTGGCCACGCGGAAGACCTGTAAGATAACAGTGTAGAGCACGGAGAGTAATAGAGTAGAGCCTTATCCTTTTTCTCATACATTAAAGATGCGCATAACGGTAATCACAATATATTTCATTCAGTCTGTCACATTGATCTGGGCGTATTACTTGGCATAACTACAAACCTATTCAACCTACGCACATCGATGATCAATACTTTTAGTGCAGGAGCGCAACATTTGCGATCCAACAGATTTTTAGTACCGTGGGTGCATGTTAAAAGCCCCCTGAAAGTAAAAACTTCAACATCAAGCGCACTACAGTTACATGGCTGCTTCAAAGTCTTTAATAGAAACCAACACATACAATACGCCATCCCTGTCTTCCAGCCAGAAAACCAACTATAGGCTCGGTCATTTTATGTAATAATCCGGCAGTGCCACACCAACTCCAAGTAGCGCAAGCAAATAAACCGCGGGTGTAAAAGCATTCTGCAGATCTCCCTTGTGATATAGCCAGTATGCTGCAAATGACAGCGCTGGAACTTGGCTCATGACAATCGCTACAACAAACTTATACCAGCACCAACCGTGAACTGCATGGATTCCATAACCAAATGTTTTTGCTTTGCTCTCCAACTTCCCAGTGATTTTCTTTGGGATATGCGAGATCAGGTCTTGAATGAGTTGCTCGTCATTCTGGGTCGGATCATGGTAGTTGGCGCATAATGTTTTCTCGACCCAGACAGCATAGAATTCCTCGGGGAGTATGGGCTCAGCATGATATTCGGTTTCTTGTTGAATGTCGGAGAGTGTGGGGGTATATTTGAGGCACCAAACAAGGTCTTTATCACTGGCAGCTCGCATAAACTAGATATGAAAATTAGTCATAAACCACGTATATGTGAGAAGGGATTGTAGGTCACTTTAACCAACTTTATTTCGGCGCAGGTTGTTAAGGAGAACAGCCGCCTAATGCCGCGCGATTTTTTGTAACTTTTCCGCAGTTCGGAAATGAATTCTATACCATTTTTCGCCGAACTGGGAGATTCGACACAAATATGGTAAAGGTTTGTTTCAGACCTGGATGAATCGACACACCAATGTATGTACTTTTCGTTTGAGTTCACACTTATTGACGGAGTTCGTAGTGAGGTACTCCCTGCACTATTACTTCTGTTGCTCTGGGCAGCCTGCGTCTGGCGCTGTCGTGAACTACCAGCGACTTGGCTGGTAGATGATGTTGTGCCAGTATTGGGAGTGCATGTCGGAGGTGTGGTACCTGAGCTCGAGTCATTCGCACAGGAAGTTAGTTGTATGCACCGTTCCTGAAATTTGAGCGCGGAGGTTGTAGGTATATCGACGGAGATGGACTTTCCACTCTCCTGTCTAGATGTCAGTGACCTGCCACATACCACTGTCCTCAGATTTCCATACCAGGATCCAAGATATGCGTGAATGATTATCTGGGAGAACTTTTGTTGGCTGGCACAATGGCCACCACAGAACTGGCATCCCGGCATATCTTTCAATGAAATTCTTTACCCTATCCGATTGTGAGATGAAGGGCTGAGCGTGCTCAAATCGTATTTTATATCGGCTGTCAAAAGTAGTTTGTGCCTGATAATCGCACACAGCGCCTATGTTCGACAAGAGTGGCGGGGGTTCGCTGCGAACCAATGTGGGGGAGCGTCTAGACGTCCCCGAATTCGCTAGTCCTTGGTCGAAGCGAGAAAGGTTGGGAGATAATGACGGCCATCGCGATGACAGCGGTGGCGAATACTGGGACAGTACTGGATACGGCGGCTCTATAGGAGGTTGACCACGGTGATGTCCACCGCTGACGAGTTCGGGGGTAAAGTCTTGTAAAAAATGAACATAATGGTTGTACGTCTCGGGGTAATAATGGTTGTGGTCTGTGATCAATGGTCTCTATAGAACATAAACTATAAGCTTTTCACTGGACACTGCAGTTATGAAGGGACTGATTGGTTTAGATATTGAATTTTGTACTGACTCTTCTCGACTTCAAAATTTGGTGACTTTTCCACATTATGTACACAGTGGCCACGGTCATAACGGAAATAACTATCCCCACAACTATGCCTGCAATTTCTGCCTTACTGAGAACCTTGTTTGACGTCATCCCGACCGTAGGAAGGCTGGTGGCGTATATAGGTATTGTTACACAAGTCTAGCTTAGGTGGGGTTAGAACAATTCTGTGCCAGCCGACATAATGTCCGAGTCAGTTCTCAGCTGGAATCGCGCACATACGGATGAATGTAGCACGTCTCAACCAAAACTTGCGTCGATATGACGATGCAGGGGATATGCGCTGAGGATTTGGAACCAGAAAATGGGCGAAAATGACTCGAGAACTGGTAAACATATACCGGGCTGGAGGAGGCAGCCGAGGGAAGGGAAGGAAATGGGGGTAATAGGGCTCCATGATCGTTTGAATTTATTCTCAGGCGGCTGCAGTTACCCGGGCGGACAGTGAATGGTGCTGTTTCATTGGTAACTGTCTGAGAATATTTCTGGTCCTGAATAACTTTATTTATCGAATGGCGCACGGTTTGGCACCTAGGATTGTTTTCAATACATCACCACAATCACTCGCAACTAAACCAACCGTTATTCATTCTGTCTATATATCATTATTAGTCGTCATTGGCAATCGTTAACGTGTTACAAGTCCTCCAGATATATCATTTACCCGTTATTTATCCACCCGTCAATTGCTTACGTTTTAGCATGGCCATGTATTGGCAATGCTCAGGAGAATAAGCGCTGGTAGGGCTAAGAAGGGATAGAAACCGATACCAAGGCTGTCGGGGTCCGCCAAGGCATGCAAATACCAACCCCCCAACTGGCACACCGGGTACTTTTCTGTAAGCCAGCGAGTACTTCTGCTCGTGCGCTCACCTCGGGGGATAATCTTGGATGGAAAATGGATGGTCGTTAGGAGCCCCGCAACACGAGGTTATAAGCAATCACTCAGGCGAAAATTAGGTGAGAGTTTTGCTGTGATAGAGAAAATACATATGGATCAGAGCATCAATATTGTGGCACTGCCAAAATGGGACCGGAAAATGGCACGGGAGACGAAGGATCAAGTCAGAAGGAGAGGGAAAGGCACGGCAGAGACGGGAACAAATTGCACTGGAAACCACAGACACATGCATTATCTTTGGAAAAGGAACCCAGCCTTCTCTGTCAACTTCATCACTCGTGTCAAGTTTTGATCCTGCACTGGTCGGCGGGTAGCGGGCTGGCTGTTATGGAATAGCGATACAACCGCTGATGGCATCGTTGCCGGAGCCTTGCAAACATGCTGACAGATGCACCGAAGCAGGCGGAGATGCAGAAGCACGGATGATAGAGAAGTTAGATGGGCACTCAGACTCGAGAGGGTATAGGCGAGTGGTCGTATCACTGGGTCGTACTTTCCGATTAGTTAGTCAAGAACTAACTAAGCTGACACGAGTCGCCACATCGAAGATGATACAACCGACGGCGACACTCCCGAAAAACAACGCAAACAGTCCAGGAATGTTATACTTGCACACGGAAACCCACTTTAACGTTCGGCGCGACAGGAGATGTTTATTCAGAACACTTTGTCATGCATCCCATTACCTACAACCTCCAATGTAACACCCCATGTCGAGAAGGACCCCGGCCCCGCCAAAGATTCTGTGGCCTTATCGGCAGGGTTGTGTTGCGAACCAGCCCATACTGCTCTTGCTCATTGTTGCACATGTACTCTATGTATTGTACATAATTAAGTTGGCCGAAGATCACACTACGGTAGACCCTTGCTTAAGGTTTATCCCGTATGGCAGTTTCCCGTTTCCGGCGCTAGTTGACGCAACGGCTCGGCCCGTGTGTTACCTAGCAGCTTTAAGCATCCATCCAGGATTCGACAATCACCTCTTCATATAACCAGCTGCATGACCTGGCAGAAGTCAGCATATTCGCTTCTGCGCCATCACAATCAATTAACCTTCTTGTGTGTTTCATTAACAACGTCTGAGCGCACGCATGGGTGGGACCTGAGTTCATGCGATCCATTTGCACTAAACCTGAGATTTGAACTTACGTGTGCTTAGATGCATATAGAATAGGCATTGGATATACGGTATGAAAGCTTAGCGAATCGTTGGCAGGTTCTCTCGTGCCCAGATATCTAGCCTAGCTCGCAAGCTCGCTCGGCCGCAAAATTTATTTTCGCAATCTGGGTACGAGATATATTGGCAGGAGCCATATCGGCACTGAGACATTAACGCGGAGACACCGGAGGGTCGAACAGAAGTCAAAATGCACAAAGCGGCCATAAATAGCGTGTTGCGGAGACCCATTATGAGCGCCCTTGGCGACACATCAAAGTTAGATGACTATTTGATAAAGTATAATCTTAGCGGAGTCATCTAATCATTGACAGGGGTGTCCGGAGACGAAATTCGCCGAGTAGTGCGTCTCTAGTCATACAATGTCACTCACACTGCCATGACTGCCAAATGATGTATGAACCTGACCGAGCTGAGCTTCAGCTGAGCTGATGTCAAGGCACACAGCCGGTAGGGCTTAAGGCACCCAACTATCTTGTATATATCTCGAGTCTTTCTCCTGCTCTCCAGTCTCTGTATCTTAGTCTATACACACGGTTCTCCCCTAATTATTGCAACACCAAATGTCGCATATCCGGTGGTAAGTGCAGAGTGGCGAAGTATCAAAGTTTTCCCGATGATCGTCTGTATATAAATCGATTCTTTCTCCTCCCCTCTTCTCTCTGTATCATAGAATCTATACACGGTTCCCCTCTAAGTACTATTGCAACACCAAATGTTAAATGTGATGATTGATTGTACTACCTTAAGAGGCTATAAAGACCTTATATATATACGGTAGTCCATGTAAGCGTGCGTACGCACTCATCTATGTATAGACACAGTGAATACCATCAGCCTCCGTATGGATACCATAACCTTCAGAGCCGAGATCTATTTCTGGGACACCGAGATCTCATCCCGTTCAGTGAGTCCCAGGATTTCCTCGCTTATTTCCAATACATCTCAGCTCTCTGCGGTGGTACGCAACCTTCCAAGTCGTACTTGTTGGCTTCAATGACTCCGCAATGAGTTCGGCCGAGCTCGCTCGCTGATGCTTGGGATTTCAGAGCCATATGTTCAACAGCTACTTATATCGGATCAATCGCCGTCGACGAGACCTTCTTGTATGCAGCCCTGTAGCTAATACAATAGGGGGTTAATGATGACTAGGGTCATTCAACCGGGGAAGGCGGCCATACACTCGAGAAGTTGTGCATCAAAATACTCCTCCTTAAAATTTCCTATTCATATTCATCAGCCGTATAGAGCTTCGTTAGAAAAATCGAACCCGTTGACACAAAATTTGTATTGCCAGGCGTTTAACATCTTAGCAAATTGAGAGGGCGAATTCTGCGATAAATAGAGCTAAGTTTTCGTCGGGCTAGTTGCTGATTGAACTAATAGCGCTTACTATACAGATGACAAGGTGGTAAGGGAATTATGTGAAACTCTTTACAGACCTAACGGGTTCGAACGTCCTAGGATAGAATAACCTCTGAGCGTTATGGGAAATCCTCTACTTATTAGTTCGTTCAATTGAAAGGAACTTCTCTTCGTAACCCAACCAAACAATTACTAATCACTCTTATACTTATAGCAGATGCCAACTGGTCTTAACGCTACAGCCGCCGCAGGGAGTACCCTATTCCAGTTCCATCGGTGACAGGTGATGTAATTAAGATACTGAGTGTCGAAAATTTGTAGACTGACTAAATTAAATATAACTTAGTTGGACAACTAGCACAAACCAACACATCGGCGAGTGATGAGAGACGAAACTCCATTCCCTGCGATTCTACACCCGATATCTCAAGCGCTTATTTAACTTAAACATAGCTTTCAGCTCCACCCTTACCACGGAATCTCATGGTCATGCACTGGGCCTCGAACATCCCTGTTCGAAATTATCTCACGTTGAAATTGCTCTCTACATACTTGACTTCGGCTAGTCAGCTTTTGTATCGAGTAGTGTTACTCTTGTCCATCAATACTGGCTCTCAATAGCTCTTGTTGGATGAGATGTTCTCAACACTACTACTGTCTCTAACCCCACGAGCATTGCTCCAATTGTGCACCGTTCAGGAAGGTAATCTTTGTTCGTCTCAACTGCCAACGGGCTAATACCCCGGTACACCGCGGAATAAATGTCTTCATGCCGGTACTGAAATTCAGATGATAGATGCAGAGCAGTCAGGGCGTGATTAGTAAATCGCGGAATTCGGGAACGGTGAAAGAGGAGCAGTCACGTTATAGAAAACGATAGTTTGTATGTGCACTATGTAGGCTACATATTAGGTTCAAGGTGCGTGAGCAAGTATAAAACCTGTGCCCTACTGTATCGGTGTTCGTGGTTGGTACGTTTTGTTTTAGCGGGGCTAGGATAGCTGAGTCAGATGTAGTACTTAGTTTGTGCTTTGGAAGCTTTCTTAGTGTAGCTAGCAGAGGGTGTCTTTCAATCACAATATCTTGTTTATCCTTTTTTCCATTAAAATTTTTTTTACAGGCGGGCACCCGGCAGATAAAGCCTGCAGGCTGGCCGGGAAATCCCACAGGCCAGCCAGCTCTCATTCAAAAGCCCCCGCTAGCAGGCCTCTGCAAACTTGGGCCGGCCTGGTCGCTTAAGAACATTGCGTCCAAGTGCACTCAATTCTCTGCTTCCAACTGCACTTGTCTCCAAGCTCCCAAGTGCACTCGTCTCTATGCTCCAGGTTGTTGACTAGGGATTTGGCCCGGTGGCTTCCCTAGTGTCTGGTGCTGGCGGGCTCGGGCATGAGGCCGGTGGCTTACGGCCCCCATTGGCCTCGCCTGCCCCCACCAGCCTCGCCTGCCCCCATCGGCCTCGCCTGCCCCCATGGCGAGGAGGAGGGCTCGGCACTGGTACTCGGCATTGGGCTCCGGCTTTGGCAGTCGGCATTGGGTTTTCCTTCTCTCTCTTTCATATATAAGTTCATAGTTTTCCCTTCTCTTTGGATCGACAGACAATTGAGCTTCTTCATCCTTTCTCTTTTGCTTTCAACACAGGTATGATTTGTGTTCTTATTTAGGTCTATCTTATTCTCTCTTTGTACGATAGACAATCAGCATCCTTTCATTCTCTTTGTTATTGCTCAACACGAGGGCGCTTCAAAACATTAATCTAGACCACGGTTGGTCTGTTAACGAACGAAAGGATAATATTTACGGTTGGTAAGAGGCTAAAGCTATTGAGAGGAATCATCTTTTATCACTCGGCCTATTACAAAAAATCATGGTACTCTAGACGGCGTATTGTGTCTCCCCATGTTGGGAGCTTCCACGTTCATATTTATAGCAGTTTGTGTATGCCATAGACGCATGCATTTGTACTCAGCTGTCTTATCTCCAGTTGAATCTCATAAGCCTGTATGTCTGACAAAGGCTGGTAATCTATATATGCGTGCATCAAATGAGAGAGCTTTTTGTTAGGTTGAAACACAAATATAAATCTAAACCTGAGTATGTGACAACTAGCAGACTAGCTTGAGACAGTCGAGTGTGGGGATAGATACTGAGATGGTTCCGGGGGAGAATCACGATCACCATGGCCAGAACAGCCATTCCCCGAATGAACGTAACCACCATTGTGGCCGAATTAAGTTAACAACGTTGATTTATCAAATCACTCGTGTTGCGAATGTAAAGCGGAAGAAATCTATTGAACTATCTAAGGGAGAACTCTGTCTTTATATACAGGAGAGCCTGGAGCTCTGTGGAAGTCTATGGAAGCTCATGATTGGAAATACCAGTGGCAAGTGAAAACTCGTGTATGAGTTACGAGTATAAGTCTACAACTCGTGAGTCAATTCGCCAACTTCCAGTGTATCGGCGACTTCCTTCCACGCCATAGTGACAACTCGAACTTCTGAGTACCGTGTGATAGCTTGTGATCACAGCCTGGCTATACCATACCGATAAACCACGAACCCGAACATGACAGATGACTGAACTTCTTGATTAATGAACCAACCTCAGCCTTAAATGACACATTCCAAGCTTCGTATCAGACCAATGGCGTTCAATGTTCGTCTGTTGGCAATGTACAGTAGATGCAAAACATTCAAAACCGGAACGAATGTCAGCTAAGGTCAGGCACAACTGAAGACCTAGAGACAGCCATCGATAGACCCCTCCCAAAACAAAACAGCCTTGCATTACGCACAAAACATACTCTACAGTATAGTAGAGACACCATACTCCAATCACTACTCCAGCACACCCGCATTACGGAGACGGCCGCAGGACAGTGTGAGGTGACGCGACATCTCATGGCGTTGTACTCGTCTCGAGAGTTGGTTGAGCATATTCTTGCAACAAAACCGGTCCGTGGCGGGTTACACTTCGTGGGCTATATTGTAGGGAACAGTGGTCGTGCTTGACCGGGTTTTCATGCACAGTTGGGGCTAGATCATCATGTTGCTCGGCTTGATATCATAATTCTCGGACACTACGCACAATATATCCGTAAGTATTCCTCCCTCACACTTATGACAAACGCTGCAGTGTTATCGTCGACATTTTCGGCTCGGGTTGAATTCTGCGAAGCTAGTGCGCATCTGTCTCTTTAACATTACAATCAGGGATGAAGATAGAGGACAGAGGAGAGTAGGAACCGTCAGGCGGAGGTGGAAGACACGGGCTTCTCGAAAAGGGAGGTTTTTTCGTTGTTGCCAATATCGTTCTCGGCCAATTTGCTTGATATTGAGTGAGAGTGTGATTTAGCACATCTGATATAATGACGGGCACTACTGTAGGGTGACAGTACAAAAGCATCATGAATGGTACCAGGACTGGAGTTTATGTATTATATTCCAATGAGTATGTTTACATATGTAGCTGCAGCGGTGCTGGAGTGAACAAGTGTGGATATTTGCTGAAGTTGTGAAAATTCATTTGACATTCTGTGGAGTGTCATGATTCATATGATACACAGGTAAGGAAATCCTCTCCCTCGAATCACAACATGTCACACATATATTTTGATCGACATGCAATATTCATCTGGTACACTTGCAAGGGAAGTGCACGAGATGGTCAATGATGTCGGGGATCATGGCAGTTTTCCGGTCTATTCACGTTTCAGCCAACTATAACTTTTGTTCGGATCATCTGCACCGATTGGATTGGTAAACGAATGAATATGTGAAGGAGTTTTAGCATTGAGAGAGTGGAGTGCGCATTGGGTTGTGTGACTTGTTTATCGGTGTAAGCTACCTATGCGCTGTGCAGTGCATGCATTGTGCTTCTAGGAAAACTTAATTTACAGTTGACGCGGTCCGCGCTGTGCCATACAATAATTGGAACCTGAAACATGCCTATTGAACAGCGAACACATCTTTTGAGTCTGCAATTCTATCTTTGGAGGCTTTGGCCGGATCCAGTGTCTGTGGTTGGGGTGGGTGCTTAGTGCGGTTCTAGGGAGGCGCGCAGGAGTGGCCATTCTGAACTGGCTGTTGGCCTCGCAAACTTGGGTTGTGTTCTGCGCTAGCGTTCAATCTGTGGCCTCATTGCTTTTTATGTACAATACATTCTGTAGAGTAGAGTACATAACCATGCATCTCCTTGGACAATATCAATACATATTACTAAAACGGTTTCGAAGGTTTTAGGCTGGTAATGTCAATACCATTTGGTACAAACTGGTGTGCACATGTTATCCACTGACATAGACGTTTGCATCAAGCTGTCGAGATCCAGAGACCAATATAAACGCTTAATTGAAGAAATGCCATACTGTGCATATGTAGGATGACAGGAAAGGCTACATATGGGATGAACATACATTCAGCATGGTATTAGCGGCTCCTTTACTTGCGGCTCAAGGGAGTGGGGTCCTCAAACGTCATACTCAATGATTTCCCTGCAGGAGGCTAGCAAGGTTCAAAGTATTCCAATTCCAAACGAACTGATATGCTACAGCCAATCACACTGTAATGCGAGTTGAGGCTCAGCCCCAACAATCCACTTATCACGTCAACTTTTTCTAGCGATGGGAAGACGTCTCGTGAGTCAAGGTTACTTGAACTAGAAAAATGAATGCAAGCTCGAGGCTGAATGTCTCATCGGCGGATGTTCTTTATACATGCATTTTTTTGTGGTCTGTCTAATAATTTACTGTGTGCTTTTCTCCCGAGGATGATCGCTCGGAATACCTCCAGAAACAGTAGTGGGCACCGGAGGTGGGCATATAGATGCGTCTGCCGCTCGAAGCACAATTTTGTGCATAGGCAGGATTGTGCTCTCTAATGCGTACCAAATCTCATGTAATACCGTAAGCTAGCGTGCCGGGGCTTGTACCCGAACTTAGTAGAGTAGTTAAATCCTTGCCGCAAATTGCCATGCAAGCTGTGTGTAACACGTGCAACAACGGATTAGAACTCAAAATAAAAAGGCAACGAGTGAGGATCATACTCAAAAGATTATGCATGAATTCGGAGGCCATATTACACTTTCCTTGTCTATTGGGGCCGGCTTAGACATGGGTTTAGGGATGAAATTTCGATCGATTTGGACTTCAACGAATGCGCCTTGAGATAGTCATATATCTCCCCCTTTGTATTGCATGGTCAGGTACTCGAGCGAACAGGTGGATGGCAAAATCGTCCAGAGGTAAGCGCCCAAATTATGATCGGTAGGCCCCCACCCCGACCCGCCCTGACATTAACTCCCCAATGCTAGATCCCTACCCGAATAACTAGAGGCACCAATCAAACAGTGGCGAGCCAAGATGTCTCACTATACATTCAGCCCAAACTTAGCCTCACTGTGAGTGAAACATTCCTAGGACGGTTTCAATCGCTAAAAGCAGTCGTGTTCGTTACCCTTTTCAGAATGTCTCAGGGTAATGCATTTTTGCTGTTAAATCTTATATGTACCCGCGTTGCAGTTAAAGAGAACGCGGCATCCCAAACATAATTGCGCAGACACAAAGTCGCTTGTTCTTCGTCTTCCTGCTGCAAAAGTTGAGTCTGCAATGGCTTCCGATTCAGCAATCATATCAGAGGGAAACATTATTTCAGTCGACGGGCATTCTGTTCTTCCGACGCACTACCAACCTAAGGTTCCAATAGGACCGAGCAAGTTCTTAAGATACGAATATCCGATTCACAACGAACCGGCAATTGCAGATACAGGTACCGCAGACTTACAGCTAAGGGAATGCACTGTCGAGGCGTTGCCCCTAGAAGACTTGAAGAAGATAAATTCATCGAGATTGGATGAGCCCATAGAGGCTGTTCAAATATTGTATGTCCATCATGATGTGATGTAGAGAGGGGCTGGAAGCTGAACGGTAATATAGAGAGCTACACCAAAACAACAAAGAGCAATTTAGGGCATTTCTCAACTCAATTGACACGCAATTGCTAGACACTCTCGGTCAGAGCGAGCGTGAAATTCGGAACAGTGGACAATGGAAGTTACAGTTACCCGATAATGTATTTGGGCCTAATTCCAAGCCCCAAATCTCTCTTCGTGGTATTTCTTCGCCGCCGCATATAAAACTCTTTGTATCTATTCCACATTTCAGTTATGGGAATAAACACGATGACGCCGGCAATGGGGTATCATTGGCCGACTACCGGAATACAGCAGAAGTTCAGATTCCGGGTTTACAGCAAGTCTTTGTTCATCAAACCTGCTTTGTATCTATCAACAACAGTTAATTTAACCCCACATTATAGAGGGATTTACAGCGTTTCACTAACGGCGAGGCGTAGATGTGATAACAATACTCAAAACTAGCGTTTCGGGTAGCGAGCATTCAAGCTCATTTCCTTTCTTCCCAAATCAGCACAGAATCAGCTCGCTCCATCTGTTGGTACACATGATCTCCACGTTATTTCAACACTCCGCCAAACAGGTTTTCGAACACTTCCGAAAGAGCTTTTTTGATATCGTTAGTATCATCTTAGACGCTCTCACCGAGATAGTGGAACAAACTAATACGTAAGTCTCTTCATAGGAGCATGAAATCGAAGGTCTCATTGCCGAAACCACGAAGGTCTCTGCAACAGGCCAAGCCAACCGCAACACCCGCAACACCCCACCCCTGACGACCAACCAGAACGGCAACTCTGCAACTCCGAATCCCGCACCTAGCACAGCTTCAATCACGGGTAACAGGGCTGCGTCTAATAAATTTCTGATCATCCAAGCCCATCTGAATGCTCTTCTTGGTGATGTGTCGGCAATATTGAATTTGATTGACTCTCAGATCAAAGTGGTCGAAGAGCTGTATGAAATAGCGCAGGGTACTTTTTGGAACCCATACGATCCATGCTACAACCGAAATGTTATCCGGCTGCTCTCTTCGCCCATCCATAAGGGAAAGTCCCTTCAAATATTATCCGCGGCGTTTGAGATGGTGCTGTCTGAGAGAAAAGCATATGCGGAGAAGTTCGAGGGCATGAAGGAAAACGGGAGGAAGACCCAGGCCATAGTATGTTATATCTACTTCACGATGTTATATCTACTTCACGCGTTGATTTTATTAACTCCTCGGACTGATTCTAAACGCCGTGAAGATGTTTCAGATTGCGTCAGAAGATACGTCAGAAACAGTGGCAGAACAAGCTAGAACCCACGCGCAAACAATGATAGATCAGGCGAGAGCGCTTGAGTTGACAATGAAAGACCAAGGGCAGGTTGCCCAAGCACAGGCAAAGATGCATGCTGAGACGATGTCGCTATTCACCGTTGTGACAACAGTTTTCCTTCCTCTTTCATTCTTAGCATCCGTGAGTTTCTCCGTGCTTATTAGACCTTTTAATAACTAATGTATCTCAAAATAGTACTATGCACTGGACCCCGGAAAGCGACAGGTTCGGACGTACAGTGATTTTTGGAAGCCTTCGGGCGTCGTTACGGTGGTTTTCGTCCTATTCACTCTTTGCGTCGTTTATAGGAAGAAACATGATAGTGGGGAAGATAGGGAGGTATGGACTATGCTGAAAAAGTTGAACCCCCTCCAGTATCGCGGGAGGCAGAGGAAAGATGAGGAGGAAGGGCAATGACTCCGGATCGCGGCCAACGCTAGGATTGACCGAATGATGTGGAGTGGTGTTCTGATTTCGGTGCTATTTGCGACTTAGATATGTCATACTCTAATTAAGGGAGTCGGAAATTTGCTTCTTTACAGGCACCGGGAAAGGCACAGAACAGTGCCTTTTCCTACACCAAATTTAATGGGCATTTAATTGCAAGGATTGGGTTAGGGGTTCTTTTGAATCGTAGTAAAGGCATAATGGAAATGGCACTGAAATGGGACTACGCAATGCTTTTCTAAGGGTGCCTTTTTCTCCGTGCCTTTTCTCTCCATGCCTTTCTTTCTCCCGTTTCCTCTGCACTTAGCCTCCGCGTAGTTTCGTCTTTTCCCCTTTAAAGTATAATAAAATGAGTTAAAACCCTCATCACTCCAAAGCATCGAAGTCCACAGGAGTTTCGATATTCACACACTGAGGTAGTCTTCTCATCCTTTCATTGACGTTACGGTTCACCTTCCTATCAATTGAGTCGAGAAAATTTACGTATTGCATTCTATTCTCCTGTTACAGTCCTCTAAACCCTCAATTAGTTTTCGTCTGATTTCTACGATGTATTAGACATACACAATACATACGGATCGTGTATCAGGCCCTGTAATTGTCAGCAATGATATCGAATCCAGGAACAGCCCAGACAGTAGAGTACATTCCCTCGGCGGGCTATTGCACCTTCTAGTGGAGACGCCGGTGGTGAATTGGATATTCGTATACGAGGAGTTGAGTTGTATCGCTCGGATGATCGAACTTGTAGTGTATGGGAAGTGTGGCATAGCCATCTATTCGAAAAGCTTGTTAATTCTCCTTTGAGTTTCAAAATTGATTGCAATTGATTTTCAAGCGAATGTCCAGGCCTGCAGCCTGTTTACAATTATCTCCAGCTGAAAAAACAGAAACACTTCAGATAAGTCGAGTTCCCCCTCTGGCAAGCAGATTTCGACCAACATGGATTACTTTTTTCATGCAGGCAGGGCGCAATGTGCATCCGGGATCGCCACCCATAACAGAAATCACTTAATCCCAACAATACGCAATACACCTTGAAGTGAGCGGAACGAATAATGTAACTGGTCTCAGAATACACGAGTGGTGTGTAAAAGCAAATATGATCTGCCGGCGTCTTACCTACTGCTAGTAGAGTAGGTTCAAAATCCAGCCCTCGTAGTTGCCTTGTCTCTTCTTCGAGGGGTTGGGAACGCAATCCTGTGGGGTCTTAACCGAATATTGTCCATGAATGGTGAACTTTATTCCTGAGTAGAAACAATACCAAACGAAGAGCACAGCCGGCACACGAAGAAGGAAGAATAGCTGTATTTGGTTCGATCTGTAGAGATTTACATCAGAAGTATTTGGGCGTTCCAATAATTCGGCCCAGTTCTATAAATGCGCGCCCATCCACAAGCATCTGGTAAATATCGTGTCTCGGCCAACCGTTTGTGAGCCATTCCCGTTCAAGAGAACGAGCTGTTTGTATGGAATGTGCTGCTTCTCCAGGCGGCAATCAAACTGTTTATATCTAAAGAAATTTCCGGGGTTCGCCATATTCGAGGCACTACTTCGTGACAGTAATTTTTTATTGGACAATGCACTGTCGAGACATACAGTACTTGCAAGGGTACTGACACAATCAATCATACCAGTTTGGGAAAGTTCCAGCCGTTTAGGTACAAATCCCTACCCGGAAAACCTAAATTTAAAATTTTGAAGCTAGGATACCGTAAAAAGGAATCTTAGTGATGGGATATCGTAAATTACTTTGCGGGTAGAATGGCATTGCACATATGTGTGATTGATTGGACTTTTATGCAGATTTTAGTGGACTATTAAGCGAGGCAGCAAAGATTCGGAGCGACTCCGCAGTAGTCCCGTTCCCAACCCTCACAGAAGAGTCTGGTGTATTATCTCTTCCGAGCTTGCTAAGTACGCAAGCGCCTTGGCATCAGAGGTCCGGCTCCGATTTCTCAGCTTTCGCAATGTCCACTACCCGCCTTGATGCAATTAAGAACTTACTGGAAGCAGGAGGAATGTAATTAACTCAGGTAGGAAGTAATTTGCACCACTCCGGATATCATAGCAGCACCTCATATTCAACTAGCAGCTCTGGAGTTCCGAAGTAGGGGGGCATTCGGGAAGTGCTCAGAGAGCATTCGGAGATCATACGGCCAGCACTTTTGATGTGATACTCGCTTAATTACAGTATCTAGATGCACACCCTCCCCTTTAAATAGTACCTATCACTCTCCAGAACTCAAACTGAGTCTGTATATTGTTCAAAGTGTATTTAGTAGCGGTAACTGCGGAAAATTTCGGTGAAGCTGCGGTCTCACTCCGTGACTGTGGAGTTACGCCGAGCTTTTATTACAGACTAACTCCGCAGCTTGATATTATTTCCCTAGACGCACGAAAACGTCATAGGTGTTTAGGCTATCGCAGCATTCCCCTTTATATTCTTTTCACCATCAAATACTATTTAGGATGCCGTAGGGGAAGGGTGGGTGGAACCCTGATTGTTGCTGGCACCAAAGTTAAAGTCCTCGGGTTATTATTTTCATTAGACTCTACATACATATAAAAAGTTTTGTTTAATTAATATTAAAGACACCATATGACTTGGGCAGCTTTCTGTGAGAGATGTCTTCTGATCCTCACAGTTGCAGCACGGTTACTAGTGAAGCACATCAATATTGACCAGAAGGAAAGTTAGAATCCTGTTTGGCGTGTCGAACACGTAGAGCAAACTAAATTGCGCTCGTAAACCTGCAGTGCAGTTCTAGATGCGGGGGTGGGGAATGTAGGATTAGGCAATGTAAGAAGACAAACAAAAGGATTTTGGCGGCTCCATTCGCGGTTCAAGAGCAAGGATATCTTGGGAAACGCCTATGTGATGACTTCCCCGCTGGAGGTGTTGGCGATATTGCAATGCAGACCGATTTGGGGTGTTCGCATATGCATGGCTATCGATTCAAGGTTTGTGTTTTGAAGCTGATGCGTTGCAGCCAATCACATTAGAATGCGTGTTGAAGCTTAACGTCAACTTATCTGTAATCCACTTAATGCGTTTATATTACATCTTCGATCCCAAAAAACCCAATGCAAGTTCTGCATATTGCATGTTTAGTTTGGTAATGGTCTCCAACCTGCCGCATGATTATGCACAGAATATTGCTTTGCAGCCTCTTTACATGCTAACCTACGATTTCTAAAAGTACCGAGTATTTGCAACTCGATAAATTTTGTGAATGTGGATGTTTCTCGTTAACATAAGAAGCTCCTAAAGACGGCGCAAGTAAAACCCTACCTTAAACCGCAACTCGAGTTTGCGAGTCTAACAACAAGCGCAGTTCACTATGGCCACCGCTAACGCTACCAACGGCACCAAGCCGCCTCCCGATGGCACCAAATCGTCTCCAGACCCTAAAGTCGCCGAAAACCATTTCTTGGGTGTATTACGGAAGTTTATCCAAGAGGAGAAAAAAGAATTGGAGAAGTTCTATCCCACAGATAATGTGAAGTTGAGGGCTGCGGCCATCAAAGCTGCTCCTATGTATACGGAATTAATACGCCGAGAGTGTCCATTTGAAATGGCAGTGCGGTTTGCCTCGTTAACGCTATATGATCTTGTAGTCTTACTTGGTTAGTTACGTATCAGATTTTGTCATTCACTACTAATACTAGGTCAGACGACAGTGATACGATGGTGCTTCAGGAAAACGGCGAACGGCGAGAAAACCTTAAGAAGGTTTTAAAGGAGGTTACAGATATATACTCTCTGGCCCGAACGGATGGAATTGTTTCGGTCAGATTTTTCAATACTCGCACAGGAAGGAAAAACGTTCATCCAGGGAAGGGCGACATTTTGTCGGATATTTGCTACACCGGCTTGACCATGATTGGAACGCAGCTGCATAAGAAGATCCTGGATCCATTTGTCTACAAAAAGAAGGAGGGACCAAGCGAGAACTCAAGTAAACCTGTGCTTGCTATGGTCATAACAGACGGTGATGTATGAATACACAAACCTACAGTGATGAAACCGTTCTAATTTTTCCCCAGGTTGAGGGAGAACCGCAAGGATACTTGAAGAAAGTGATCAACAACTGCATAGCACACCTACAAGCGGACGTGAAAGGGCAGCATGGTTTGCCAATCACCCCCTAAGCTGATACTATCTGACTTCATAGGGGTTGCATTCTATTTTTCACGAATCGGCGATGATAAAGGAGCAAAGGCTCTCATTGAGGGTCTTGATAATGATGAGCTGTTGGGTCCATGGATTGATTGCTTTCCCGGTGTGTAGTCCTCTTTGTGCTCCGACCTTATCACCTCTTTCTTTGCTAAAATACCTCATAGTGAAAAGACGCTTGGAAGAAATCAATGAGCCGGAAAAGAAATGGCATGTGGTGAGTCTTTTCAAGTTTTGCACACTTACAGTCGGCAACAGACAGACACTAAGTCATAATCCTTCAATTAGCTCCAAAAACTATTGCTCGGGGCCCTCTATAAAGATGTACGTCATCCTTCGCTTATCTAACTCTCACTGTCTCATTAAGGTTCTAACATAATATCCTTATACTTCACAGCTTGACAAAAACGATGAGGGCAAAATGTTCGAAGATACTCTGAAAGAAGCGAAGGTCAAAGAGGATGAGAAAACTGAGCCTGATGATGATGACGAGGATGTGGAGTAAATTCGATTCTTTTTAGCGCTGATGGCAGTATGCAACAGTGTGTGCTAGTATTGAATATATCCAATTTTTCGCTGTAAACAAAATTTACTTTGCTCATCATGACACTAACACTATTCCGAACACTACCGTACGGAGAGCCTGGAATATAGTCGTATTCATGAACGAACCGCTTCGCTGGGTCGTCTTATTTTCTCATCCCTTTCAATTTATAACTCAGGGACCTCTCAGATAGTGCGTCGGGGAGCGGGTATGGTTGAATTCGCTCGCTTAATTATTACCGCCTGTGTTTCGTCTACTATGTGATGCAGTAGATCGTGTGTTATTACATCCCCGGTTTTCTGGCCTCACAATCTCGCTCGGCTAGAAGAAGACAAGATCGTGTAGGTCTCCGTAACTAAGTAGTGCATAGAACTAAACCACAATTATGCCGTTACTACTTCATGGAGTAGGGTGCGCCCACCAGCTCCCAGCTGTAGCCCAAAAAATTTGACCTTTCTATACTGAGCAGTAAGGCTAGGGTTTCTAGCAGTCTCGACACGAAAGACAGTTCCATAACGTCAATCTATCGTGAAGACATGCGTTGTATGATGAGTGTAGAGAAGATGCGGAGACAGCTGTGTGACAGTCGTGTTGATAGTAAGCTTGTGAACCAGCTCCCAGACAGATCAGGTCCTGTAGGGTTAGGCGGGTATTTCTTCCCGTCCTAGGAGGGGCGGGCATGTGAGCTTATGTCTTCACTAGTAGTTATATAAGCAAAGACACTGGAATAAAATCAATGTGATCTGTAAATTTGACTGTATTAACTGCAATGTTTTCCAGGATTTTGTCGAGTTCTGAGTTAAGTTGTGATGCCGGTTGGTTGTATTAAGAGTTGCACCGTACGTGGGGTGAGAGGAGGTACAAGTTAGCCACGATTGGAAACGGGACACATTCCTGAGGGATATGTGGAATGTGTCGAATGATGAAGTTTACCAGGCGCCAACGATAAGCTTTCTACGACAATCCCGGATTCTGCAGTCGAAAATGGTTTGTGGTTTATAGTAGTAACAAGTTGGTTGAATCAGGCTGCGATAAGCAACCGTTTCATTTAAATCTCCAGTCAAAGACATATAAACGCCTTATTGCTCCAGAATCATCACTCTGGAAAGCTGAGAAATAATTTTCGTGGGATTCAGTCTGAAAGGTTCTCGTATGCATATCTCTGCACCTTTTAAAAGGACTATCTGAGAAGTATACATTGGTTAACGTGCGAAGTCCTTGATGTCTATCCTCCGAGGGAGGACAACATGGATACAATCGTACAAATTGCGGGTGAACTTAATGACGTATCACTAGTTAGGCGCCTATCCACCAAGGTTCTCGACTCGCCTCGCTTGAGCCGCAATTTGAGCCTCAGCCATGTGAAGTATCCCTGTCAAGCCGCCTCGCATGCCAGACGGTTAACGTCCCGAATTGGTGATCTTGGGCATATCCCCCGATCTCATGCAGGTATCAACGACGCCTAGTCATACATGCATCCATTCGATAGAGTACAACCTCCACCTTAACATTTCCCCTCACAACTTGTTACGGGGACTGCTGGACCCGGCAAGCAACATCATTCTACGCACCTTATAGGCAGAGTTGTGTTGGCACTTCATTAGTGCACACCGTACTGCTGCACTTGCATATGATATCGCTTGCGAGGGATTAACGCAGGGCGGCTCGGGCCAGGCTGGTCCGTAGTGCATATGCTATAGTCAAACGGCACGCCACCAGCCGCTACGCCCTAACTATCAACCGAGGCGACCCAAGAAACCACCACCGAGGACGCCGCAGCCATACATATCCATGTCAATATGTGTGAAGCGCACTTATGGAGGCGTTACTACTCTGGCCTGAATTGTTGCCTCAAATGCAACTATTGTTCCCTTTACTTGGGTCGAGAAGCAATTCTTCGACGGACAGATCTATCTCCCTTAAATCTCCGAAGTGATAGTTGAAGAGGACGCCATGTATTTAGCATTCGCTTTCAGCTAGATACATTGCCAACGTGATTCCTTGCTTAAGAATAATCAAACATCAAACATTTAGTGGTGTGGTGTGAATGGACTTACCGCTAGCATAAAGATTCAGAAACAGTAGTCTAAGTTTGAACCCAGATTTTGAACCGGGGATCTCTTGCAACCGGAAACGTAGAAAGCGACCCTAATCGGGAACCAATCCGTCCGAGCCGATTGATATTTACGATTACTGTGACATTTATATACCCTAGCAGGCCATTATATATCATAGTAATTGATTACTATGATTCCTCTTTCTAAGTGTCTATGTCTGGGTAGTTACAGGTCCCTCCGCCGAGCACAGTCTGTCGACTATCACCTAATTGGGGAAAGAGACCTGTTATATAAGGCTTCACACGGGGCAATAATATATTGATATCATCTACTGTCAGACGAAAAGTCGGCTGTTTCTACTAGCACTCATGGGTTCTTCTGGTAGTACTGGGCAGGATTCTGCAGACTGAATTTATGCATGTATTAAAGCCATCCACAGCGGGTTGCTGTTAATCCCAATAAGGGCTAACCTCAAGGAAGGGTTTGGTTTGCTGGATCCACGGTTGATTGGAACCACTGTGAAGTGCTACTTTTCAAGTGGTCCTAAAAGATTAGATATATAGGTTTGTTGCCGGCTTCGGCCGTTTTTATCAAAACCGCTTTCCAGGGAAGCATTTCTTTGATTGGGCGTGGAGGCCCAGAGGCTCCCGGAAGTAATGGCAGTCGAATATAAACGGCTTCAAGTAACAGTTTCTTAGCACCATCATGCAGCGGAATAATTGTTTGATTTCCGGCTAACTCCATATGTAGGACTTGGCCAAGGTTGGTCATGATAATATCACTCGATAGACACGTAGGCTAAGTAGAAGGCAGAGAAACTCACACATCCAAAAGCTAGGAACTTTATTATCTTGATTGAACGGACTACACAACCCGGGGGTCGGCGTGTACACGCCCAAAAATAAGATAACTTACTATGAAGCTTTAAACATAGCTGAATGCCCACCCAACTGACCATAATTCAATCACCACTTAATCTGCCTCCGTAATGTCTGCCCCTCATCTTCTTCCTGGACAGAGACTCTAAAGCCTCCTCCCACAATTGAGGTTCATCTATATCCTATCTCAATGCTTCCTCAGGCTCTCACGTAGCCTAACAATGAAAATATCTCTACCGCTCTCCCAGATACTCTTCACCAGGGCCGTTAATAGGATAGTTAGAGGCGGGGGTGCTGAGAAGCGGTTCGATTAAGGAGTTGTCGACACTGATGGCGATAGCCTCGGGATCTATGGCGGTTTCATCGGGGTTAGTGTTATCAGCTCCATGAATTACCACAATATTGGAGTAATAATGGAAATGTTTTTGGCTCTGAGACTTACAATCACATTAATCATGTAAAACACAATCCTTGCTGCCCTTAGTCTGTTGCATATCCGGTGGTGGCAGAGGTAGCAAAAGGCCGCGCAACTATCGCCACTCTCTTGTACTATATATCTCGAGTCTTTCTCCTTCGCTCTTCTCTGTCATAGAATCTACGCATATGGTTCTCCCCTTCATATCGTAACATGGCCGTTTATAAATGAGTTGAGTGATAATAGATGACGAGTGGGGAAGTAGAAAAGTGTATTGGTAGTATTATATATCTCTAGCAACGCAGACGTCTATATGAGGTTGACCGAGCGCTTGGGCCGTGCCGCTGTTATATCCTCCTAACAGACTAGTCTCCGCAATCCGTGACAGATAGGAATCGACTCCAATCCATTTGATCTGACAATATACACAGTATTGTCTACTATCCACCTCATATAATGCCATCAAAGATTGATTCAATATGTCACCTTTGGAGCCTTGAGCATAGATAGGAGTCACCAAATATCCATGCTAGTAGATATCTTGCAACGACGGTTTGATAACACCGCTTGTGTAAAGATTTGAGGCAGCGTCAAACGGCGAAGACTTGTGATAGTGCTATAGCCCATAAGATAGTTATAAGGCTAGATACGGGTGAATAACGGCTTAACTATGCGGATTGGACCATCTTCCCCACCAGCTTCAAATACATCAATGCAATCCTCAAGATGAGAGATTAGATTCATTCGCATGACATCAGATTCGATTAATATTCTGCGGCTCTGTGAGGGTTGAAGTGCTTATACCTCGCACCTGCATATTATACTGTGAGTACATCACTTTTCGTAAAACTAAGTACATTGACCAGTAATTTTACCCCGTAGGACGAAATATTGGTACTTGTATAAGGAATTGGCACACAGCTGGGCGCAGATATTTGCCCACCCCCACGAGCCAACTAGTTGCAGTTATCAAGTTTGGGCTACCCAAGATCCGAGTTGATGTCGAATAGTCTTCATGGCGAACCTGAACCATAATATGTTGCTAGACAGGTCTAGAAAGAGGTCGCTAATACACCGAGTCACCGAGTAGACTCGTACACGATTCCTCACTCGCCAGTCGCCACTTTGAATTTGTTGAAATACTGTTTTCTAGAAGCTTATATTCTCAAGTACAGGTACATTCGTGATCTTATATATACGGTGTTCGGAGTATGTCTTGTATGTCTTGTACGCATGCATGCGCACTCAGCTGGCATCTCCAGTTGATGAGTCTGGCATCTCCAGCTGAGTCTGGAATGACCATCATCTTAGAGAGATTATGCATCAGCCCAACTGAAGCCATACGCCAGGGAGATAGACCATATATGCAACAGAATTGTTGCATGTACACTTAGAACATCAGCCTCAGCCTCCGTAAGACTGATACGAGCTGATGATGATATGGAACTCGGCCGAAGCCTCGGTGATGCGAGGTTCAGCACGAAGAGATAATACACAGGACTACTATATATATGCCTACAGACCTCGTAGTTTAGAAGCACAATCAAGTTAATCTACAGTCTCAATGTAACATGAATACCACTCTATCATCTCTGCGGAACCTCCAGACTCTTCGTGAGTATATATAGGCATAGACCCCATTAGATAATTCAAGAGACTTCATTTGCATCTCACTATTCAACATAAGTGTTGAAAACATATACAGAACTGACACGAGCTGATCGTAAGCGGGGCTGAAGGCGAGGCACAACACATACGACTCTCTTGTATATCTTGCGTCTCTATCATTCTCTCTTCTATGTACCTAAGTCCATATAAGCACACGGTTCTCCTTATATCGTAAAATAATATGTTGCATATATGGATCGCCTCCACTGTACGTACGGCTTATGGGCTTCACCTGGGCTGATGGGGATCATGATCTCATGATGATGATGGTCGTTCTAGACTCAGCTGGAGGTGCGAGCTGAGTGCGCATGCGTACAAGGCATACACTGCATGCCGTATATAAGATCACATAAACTCCCGTAGTTTAGAATATACAAGCTTCTCTAGCAATCAGTATAGCAACATAATACTCGACACAGCCATCGCGTGACCGGAGATGATGCTCGTCTGGATTCTTATCATAGCTCCAATAAGAATTGACTTCTTTATGTATGGAGGGCTCTACTCTATTTCGAACATTGAATGACGGTCATTTACGTTCTTATGCACCACTCGTTGACTCACCAGTACACTGACACCATAACCGGGAATGAGGGGAGCTCTTGCCTAAACTGTGCGATCGCTTTTATTCCTTCCCATCTGGTTCTATTCTCACCTAAGAGCCGCTCCCAGGTGGTCAGACTCGTGCAAACAGCTCAAGACCTTCACTCTCGACGCCAGAGATAAGAACTACGATGATGAGGGACACTTCGTGAATTAAAATCTGTGGTTTTTCTCTGGGATAAGCACAATGACGTAGTAAGTGCATATCCACCAAGGTTCTCACCGCTTTTGAGCCGCCATTTGAGCCCCAATTTGAGCCGCAGCCATATAGAGAATCCCAGTCGAAGGAGGAACCACTGCGATCGGGTATCAGTAATCATCCCATATCTCGATCAACCACGATATTCATACTGTATGCACTCTAATTAGAGTATGACAGAGCCCCATATCCCCTCCGCCTCCTGGCAAGCCGGTTAAATGGCGGAGTTCCGCACCCACTACCCTTTGTCCCCTTCACACCGGGGAGCTGGCACTGGGATTGGAACTCATAGCATTGTGACCGTATACCCCGCCTATACTTTCAGGAGCGATACCACTGCGCCACGGGGCTAGCCCCACGAAAGATAGTTTCGCAGTATTAGGATCTCCACTAAGCATGAGAAAGACCGGATAAATATCAAATGCCAAGTTACCGGAGTAGAATCAGTACCTCACTCAGTTGCTAACGGTTAGCATCAACCATACTTAGATTATCATTCTGTATTTTAAGGCCATGTCATTGCATGGTGCATTTCCAATTCTATAGTATCAACTGCACCACTGCGATGTATGCATTGCAATATATGGCTTCGGTGATTATTCCAATACCGCTATTATCAAAGGTACCCACCGCGGAGCTTTCGTTTGCTGTCCCACTTGGTCAAATTCGCACACAACAGAAATTGGCAGTTTACGTGAAGTTCGTGGAACTTCAAGACAGGCCGAGTGACTGACTGTTTCTTCATGGCAACCCTGTGTGGTTAGACGGATACCATTGAACGAGTGATTTGATAAGGTTCTCTTTTGGTAATCATACGCGGCTGTGACGGAAAATACACCTATGTAAGTACGGATTGGTATGTACACGGATCCTTGCTGTTAAGAACGTGCGGCTCAAATTGCGGCTCATCGGTACGAGAACCTTGGTGGATAGTTGTAGTACGTCATTAGATTAACTAACCGCACTAGCAAAAACACAGACTATCTTAAACAGATCCAGCGACGAAAGCCTAGATTCTGGGAAGTGGGGTACTAGGCGGTATGTAGCTATATCAAGATCCTACCGTTAACGTTCCAAACTCAGTTTAAAAATTCGTTCCAAATTGCTAGGGTAGTCAGAACTGAGATGAGTGTAGAGAAAGGTATGACGGCACGAGGCTGTCGGGATGATGGATGTTGCTAGATAAGGCGAAGGTCGGTTGGATTAGATAGGCAAGTAGTCTTACCGAGTTCTGGCTCGAATAAAGATCTCATGACAGGGAAGTCCTCCATTCATGATGCCATCCGAGGTTGGGTCATTACCCAATACTTTCCCTATCATCCTAATTCAGTTAGTATTGCATAACGAACAGACACTCAAGATTCCTTCTCGAGCAAAAGCGACAAGAACAGACTATCATCACAACATTCACAACATTGACAACGTGAAACTAACTCGTATCTTTGGATCAGATCCGGAGTTATTCCGTCACTTCTGAAGCCTATTTGCCGCACAATTTCAGCTAAAATCTAGTAACGAACTATAACCGGAAACGTATAATATTGACTAGCATGTCACTGTATGTGGACGGTGGGACTAGATATTCGCATTGCACAACTGGGGGTCGGGAAGTGAGTGATTATCTAGTGAAGTAATGGTAACAATACCATACAAAATTTCAAGATCACAATCGCATAAGGACTCAGACTCAAGAAAATGCAATAATTGCGGATTTATAAGAGATAAATATAGTAAACTAGAAATAGATTGTACTCATATCAAAAAATTGAATATATTCCACGCTGACACAAATCATTACATAGCGACAGCATCCCCGAGACAAGAATCGCATATAACTCGGTATCTGAGTAGCATTGTTTTATGTGACTGTCGACCCTAAGCTTTTTCGGCGTCATCCACCAAATTATAGTCACCTGCGTCATTCGTTCTCTAGCTAATCATTTTAATGAGCATTTGTTTGTATTTGATAGGGTTGAGCGGTTTGCCGGGTGAGGAACGAAATACCTGTTTGAAGAGTGCCCCCAGGAATAATTTTTGGAGCTCATTAAAGGAGAACTTTCAGTGTCTGTCCGTAGCTGACTGTCAAAATGTGAAGGTTTTGGAGACTTACCACTGGCCACTTTTTTTGCGGTTCGTTGATATCTTCCAGGCGTATACTCACTTCAAAGGAGCTATCAGTACCTAAACTAGCCATGAGTTCGGGACATAGAGAGGACTACACACCAGGAAAGCAGGGGTTCAACAGCTTGTCATTAACAAGACTTTTAATCAGCGCCGTCGCTCCATAGTCATCGCCGATTTGCAAAAAACTGAAAGCAACTGCTAGAATTGCAAGCCAAGTCAGACTGTTTCAGATGGAATGATGGCCGACAAACCATTCTGTCCTTTCTTATCCTGTTGAAGCGTTGCTACGCAGTTTTTGATCACGTTATTCAAATACCCTGCGGATTCTACCTCAACCTTGGGTAAATTAGAACGCTTCCATCATTGTAGGTTCTTTGGGTTCATACATCCCGGTGCATAATGACTACAACAAGCAGTGGTTTGCTTGCATTGTCCTTCGGATCCACCTTCTTGTTGTAGACAAAGGGCTCCAAGATCTTCTTTCGGAGCTGCGTTCCAATCATACTCAAGCCGGGGTAACAAATATCGGATAAAATATCGCCGCTTTCCGGGTGAATGTTTTCCCTTCCATAGCGAGTATTAAAAAATCGGACCGAAACAATTCCATCCGTTCGGGCCAGTGAGTATATCTCTACAATCTCCTTTAAAACTCTGCGAAGAGTTTGTCGACGTTGACTATGGTCCTCAGGCACCTTCGTATTACTATCATCTGCCCAATCATTCGCATCAAGTACCCAAGAGTGGAGTGAGATATATTACTAACCTACCAAGAGGACCAAATCATACAGTGTCAATATGGAGAATCGGATCGCCATCTCGTAAGAGCAGCCTAGCGTAGATAATGCTTCAACCACGAGAGTCGCTTTAGCCGCCGCTATCTGGAGCTTTCTGCCATCTTGGGGATAAAAGTTGACTAAGTCGGGTTTCTCATTTTCCAAGAATACCTTTAAGGAGCCAAAGATACGAGATTTGTGATACTTTGAGTCGGCGCCATGGTCAAGTAATAGCCGTACAACCCCTTCATGCATGTGCTCTTCTGCACACTTAAGTGGTGTCTTGCCCTCGTCATCTAGCGCCTCCATATCTGCCCCACAGTCAAGTAGCAACCGCACCACCGTTTCCCTTCCCCAGCCAGCCGCAGATGAAAGTGGTGTCTGCCCTTGGCTATCTCGCGCTTCAATATCTGCCCCATAGTCGAGCAGCAGACGTACCACCTCTTCCCGTCCCCAGCGTGCCGCAAGTGAAAGTGGTGTTTGACCATAACAGTCTTGAATCCGAATACAGCCTGCCCCACGATGAAGCAGAAACTCTACTGCTCTTTTAGATCCTCCAGAGGTAGCCCATGCAAGTAGAGTTTGTGGAACTGGGCCTTCTCCATCTGTATTGTAGGCCTCAACCGCGCTTTGCTGTTGCTTCGTTGGACCAATGGAATGGGATAACAGTCGCTTCAGGACTTCCACGAGACCATAAGAACAAGCGATATGGACGGCATTAAGGGAGCCGCGAAATAATTGTGCTTTAGCGTTCGACATGGACAGAAATTTTCCCTCGTGTCCCTGCTCATTGTTGGGAAACAAGCAAACCCATTCATGACACAAGGAATTGTCCACCAGAAACTGCGAGGTAAGATCCCATAGCTTTTGTGTAACTTCGAGTTGTTCACTGGTGTCTGCTTCTTCAGCGTGGAGAGGCCAGTAGATGACGGCATAATAGAACGAATGATTGTTGATCGGCGGCGTGTGTTGTTGTATACATAGATGTCTTGATAGGGAAACTGCAGTTACCCAGAGTTAGCACGGAGGACCACCACCACCAAGTTGCAATCTCAATTTTTACTGCGCTTATGACATTAAGAGCATGGATTTAAAGTGATATTGCCTGAGGATACTTGTACAATCCTCAACAGCAGACGAAGGCCACTAAATAAAACTAAAAGCCAGATGGGCAGGTATAATATTTGGCTATAGGCTGTTCCGTACTAATGATGAACGACACTGAAGATAGATACAGTGAGATGCAGCAAGATTTCCCGACCAAAAAAGCTATTAAGACAGGGCGGATTGAAAGGAGGGGGCTACATACTTCCTATGGTTGCAATCGAGAGGTGTGCGTGTGTGCTATCAACCAGGTAAGTGGAAATCTGACTTTTTACATTGCTATCCTGGGTGTACAAGTCCGCGGGTTTTCGGAGAAGGAATTCCTTTGCTGACTTGTGCGTAAAATATACCCTTCCATCTAAGATCTCGAGTAACGGGCTACATAATTCCATCAGTTTCTGCGACTGGATATTGCAGCTTTTGGGATCAAGGCTAATTTCATCCGCAACACAACTCCATGCTAGTTCCTCTGCGGTCAAGGGACGCTTTGCCACACATACCCACTGCAGGATCAGCTTTCGATGTCGCTGATGTTGAGGCATGTTTCGCAGTGGGTCAGTATGCAGCCGGAAGAGAATATGCTCATACATCTGACTGAGACCTGCCGGCGGAGACTCAAGTTTTGCAGATATCATCGGTGAAGAGAGCAGCTCATCAATCAAAAGCACTGCATATCGAAACATCCCATCAGCATGGTGTGTAACTTTCTCCAATATCTCTTCTCTATAGGGATGAAGTTCCTGGTGTTTCTCCACACAGTCTTGGAGATACTCTCTGATATCTTTATCTGATTGCATTTTGACTTTGAGTACCCTGCCCTCATGTAGATGCTTCTCTAGTGCGCGCTTAATGTGAGGCACATCTCGACTTGTGACACATAAACGGACGTCGATCTCCTTTGGCAATGTCGTGAATGCTTCAATAAAGGTAGAACGGTTCTCGGTGCATTCATCAAGTGCGTCCACGAAAACGATGATCCTCGTCGGAAACTTGCTAATTATGTCGAGGAAGATCGTCCACAACGTATTGAAGTCGATGCAGTAGGTAGAGTTAGTATATCGTCGACGAGCCTCATTGAGGGCTGTGACAAGAGGCTTCAACGGGCTTTGCGTAACCAGTTGGTCAATAAGGTTGGCAACTATCGCTGCTGCTGTGGATGTCTTGGGGTCACCGTGCTTGCAAAAGAAGTGCAAAACGCGATGCTTTATCGCCGGATATTCTCGGGCAGTCTGGACAAGAAAACTCGACAAAACAGACTTCCCCGCACCTGAATCAGTAGCACGTTGTCGGTCAGAAACATTTGACAGAATTACCTATTCCTCCAGACGTTCTTACCTGGCTTGCCATAGATCCAGATATGCCTTGGTTCTTCCCCTTCAACCATGCGATTATATTCCTTAGTGTCCAAGAACCATGTACATGTGCCGTCCGTTTTGTTTCGAAAATTGTTGTTCAGCTCGGCATCGGCATTTGGTAACGCATGTAACCACGTTCGGCATCGTATTAAAATTTCTGACTCGTTATCTGGTGGCAATCGATTAGCTTCCGGAGATAATTGCAAGCTGAAAGGGCATAAAAATGCAGGGAACGTGCTATCAATTATTTGCGAAAGTAAGGTCTCGATCCTGACAAGTCCTGTTCGAGTATGAGAATAGTATTGCGACCGGCGGTAGGAAAGTTCTACGATTCAAAGTGACACTCAAAGAATTACCCCACTTTTCGCTCGTGTCCTTCAAGGTGTGAAGATCTTCGGAGCTCTCTGTACAACCATTTTATTATACAACCTGCAACTTTGGAACGTGTTATCAATACTGGCGCACGGACCTAGGATTTGAGCCATAGTTTCGTTTTCGATGAGTTTCCGAAGCACTGCTTCCTTTTGCGTAATTCCCTTGAACAATGGCTCAAATTCCAGGCTAAACGGCTTTAAGGAATTTTTGAAAGTAGCTGCAATTTCTCAGTAATACAGATCCATACTTCATCTCGAGCCCCGGAGACTTACAAATGCAGCTTTTAGAGTTGAAATAGCTTTGGGCTTTGACTGATACCACAACTACATCCGCATACAGCCCAGGCAACGTCGACGCGAAAACTTCGAGTAGTTGCTTGCTGCGATGGGCACTGGGGGTCTTACAAACATAAGCGTTGTATAGGCTGTGGTAGAATTTGCACTGCATAAGAGTCGTAGTGATGGCATCCAATGCCAGCTCGAGGCTTTCGAGTGTATCAAGGTGGTTGAGCGATATCTACTGGGTAGTCAATTTGGCGGCTAGAAGAGTTTTCAGCTGAATATGGTACAAGGGGTTACAAACCTGGACGATGGCACGCACTCCCGCCCACACAAGGGCGGTGACCTGAAACAAAGAGTCACGTCAACAGAAGTCCCAAATCTCGGACATGATTACTTCACATCTGGGTGGTGCTGTATTGCAACGTCAACAATTGAGAAATATTTGTCGACGCGATGAAGAAATTTCCCCATTCTCCCCTGGCAAGACTTATCGGCACGCTCTTGTATAACTTGCCGTAATCCCACAACGAGCTCCTCCAAACTTTCGAGCTGGTCTAAGTTAATAACGGGGGGCTCAATGCTCTGTTGTACCAGTTTTAAAGCTTTCTCCCAGATGTCTTCGGACTTCAAGACTTGATTTATCGGCTCTGATGATGTTTTGGGGAGTTCACGTACTGACGGTAGCGTCAGCGCTTCGGAACTACATACCGGAACACACGGACAGGTACTATTAGCGTTCTCTGTGCTTCGCCGTTGGAGCTCGGCGATGGAGTCGTGCGACACTGGATGAGACGCCCTGAAACATTGCCACGACCTTAGGCGCCGGAACTCACAGTTGAACCGGGTGCCGTCTGCCACTTGTGAAGACACCCTGGAGGGTTCCCGCGAGCGGGTGTGTAGGAATTTGTCGGTCAAACCGTGCAACTGCTTCGTCATGTCTTCGCTACGGGAAACCATCCGCAAGTGAACTTTCGGATCAATGGGTCGCTCATGAACGTCGCCAGGAATGTTTGTTGACTCCCTGTCGAGTGCGGGGTAAAAAGGCTGTTTGTCGCCCATTCCCTGCTCACAGATGTTCAAATTTCAGCTGTTAGACTGCAATGCATGCACTACGCTATGCGCTTGTGCGAGTTGGGGCAGTATATAACCGTAGTTATTGGTGGGAAAGAATTGGGGGGTGGCAACTTAATCTATCCCATCACTAAATTTTGCCCTGCCCAATCAGATATATCGCGGAACGCAGTGACAACGGGGCTGGCCCCGTGGCGCAGTGGTATCGCTCCTGAAAGTATAGGCGGGGTATACGGTCACAATGCTATGGGTTCGAATCCCAGTGCCAACCCCCCGGTGTGAAGGGGACAAAGGGTAGCGGGTGGGGAACTCCGCCATTTAACCGGCTTGCCCGGAGGTGGAGGGGATATGGGGCTCTGTCATACTCTAATTAGAGTGCATACAGTATGAATAAAACAAAACAAACGCAGTGACAACACAGCACTTTGAGACAACCCATGATCAATAGGCTGAGGCCCAATTTCATATAACATATGGCTCAAAATACACCCACCCATCGGTCACCCTTCTACAATGGGTAGTAGCACATTGGAATAAATCTGGTTAGAAATCCCGATGAGCCCCAATATTAGCTATTGATTCATCGTGAAGGCCTAGTTAAACGCAAACGGTTACCTCCTTCCCTATCTGATCAATACATCTAATCTAATCCATCTTATCCTGACTTTTTTTTTGTTTGTTTTAATCATTCTGCATTCACTCTAACTAGAGTATGGCAGTACCCAATTCCCCTCTCCCTCCGGATAGCCGGCTAGGTGAGGAAGCTCCCTCCTTCTACCCTTCTCTTCTCTTCTTCCCCTTCTCTTCTTCTTCCCCTTGCACTTGAAACAGATGGAAATGAAACTACACTCTTCTCTGCTCTTCTCCGCTCAGCGGCGTGGGAATCTCCATTTGCTGTTATCACTATAGCACAGTTTCAACTTTTTAGTTCTTGATATGCTAATATTTCTTCGCGCGGGTGATCCAGCTGGTCTGGACACATCCGTGTTTTGGACTGCGTCTTCGGTCGATATATTTGTTGCCTCTTCTCCCGACTACTGAATGGCCGATTGTACATAGAATTTTCAAAAATAAGCTACACTAATAGATACCTGTGATCGGTTGATATTGGCATATATGATCTTGAAAGATGCACTCGATAGCTCCCGAGTTAACGTTCTATCTGTGGGGGCTCCAATGGCAGTAAGAGTACCAGTTTCCTCAATTCCGGATGCTCATGATTCCACGATATCCGTTATACTCTCAACTTACCCCTGTGAGACCAACGGCGGATGGCGGGGGTGTCGCTCAGCGAAACCGGCCAGCTTCCGAGATTGATCAAGAAACAATAAGACTGCGCACCATTGCCACCGCTGGTTACAGTATACGCGTCCCACTACTCAATATTGTCCTAGAGCCGTAGACAACTTGCCAGGTCGAGGGAGCTCGCGACAATGCCTTTTGACTCCATAGACGTTATGGTGTCATCTCAAGGTCCCGACCGCATAGTTGAGTGTGTCGGCCGTTATTTCCGCATACTGGCCGATCTCCGACCCCACGGGGTGCACTAATGCGAGAGTCAGGGCTTATACCCGCGCCTGTAATCTTAGACTCCAGACAACAACAATTCGCAGGGAGACTAGCAATCGCATGCAGCAGCAAACTGAAGGAGCTGCACGAAGACCCTTCTTCCGGCACACTGATATGCAGAGTAGTCAAGATAGAACGTGAGCAAGGCTGGACAACCGAGGGCATGAGCTGGCCGGCCCCAGGCGAAGAACTAGTGGTTAAGACCATTATACTGGATGACGACGGTGCAGCCAAGAGAGCAGTGCAATGCTGGGCAAAAGAGAAGGAAGCCAAAGTCAGGGTGGGGGTCTGGATGTGGTGGACAGATCGATCACGCTCTGATGATAGCTGGGTGGGTGCCATAGCAGTGTGCAAACACTGAAGCCAATGGAAGACCCCCCACAGTTATCTGGGAACTGGATATACGGAGGTCTTTGATGCCGAAATGTGGGCGACCGGACTTGCGCTCAGTGAGACGGACAAGAAGTGAGAAACATTTCAAAGGCATGCAGTGAAAACAGTGCCTGTCTTTAGCAATTCGCAAGCTGCAAGTCGACAAGAGGCACCCCATGAGCCAGACCATGGGCACCGATCAGCGACGCTGATCAATCAAAGGATGCGGGCTCTCGTTGCCCACAGTATCGCACCGGAAAGTCACTGGGTGCCAGGACACTCTGGTATCCCTGGGAACGAAGAAGCAGATGGTCAGGTAAACTTAGTTCGAGACGCAAGTGGAAGCACATCAATACAGCGGCCTTACTCCTCGGCCTCGAATAGAGCTAGACAGATTTGCGAGAGACAGTCAGCAGCCAAGGCAAAGTGGGAGGCCGACAAGTGTAGCAACCACTTCAGCTACAGACTCAAAGGGAAGGTGGAGACTAAAAGAACTATCCCAATGGCAAGCGTGAAGTCCCTGGCTGCCAGGTTCTACCGGCTACAGTGTGGGCACGCATCCAGTGGAATTTACCTAAAACTATTTGGCCACTGAGAGGACGGCAAATACTGGTAGTGCGATGGAACAGTGGCCCAGACGTGGGAGGACCTCTTCCGCCACTGCAGCCTGTGGAGAGACCAGCAGAAAGTGCTCTGGAAAGCAGTGGGGAAGGTAACAGGGTGGAAAGCGGGCAGATGCCAACATGTGCAGGCATCTGAGCTGTTTTCCATGGAACAGTGCGATCAAGCAGTGATGAATTTCCTGGCAACCACTGACGTTGGGAAGTTCCCGGCCAAATGAATGGGGATATGGATTGGACACGGAGGCTATAGCTGATACGATCAGATTAGATAACAACAGATTAGATTAGATTGCAATTGTGCAAAGTTAGACAGGGTTTTTGGCATTAAAGATCTCGCCCCGCTTGAGCCTCAATCTCAACCGCATTTTTAGCCACGCAATTTGGGGTGCCACATCGGTCGGCAAGGCCGTTCAGGGTTGCACGGAATTTGTAGGTCATCATGGTGGCTACGAGCCTGCGAGTGCGTAACCATGCGTCAGGTAGGCCATTTCGAAACTAAACATGCAATATCCAGATTCCGAGATCGAAGGTGTGATGTAAACGTCTTAAGTGGATTAAAGATAAGTTGACGCTGCGCATCAGCACATACTCCTGCGCAATTGGACGCAGTTTTCGTTTAGAATTAATAGCGATGCCTATATAACACCTCAATACTTCCAACGGGGCGAGAGTCGTAGTCCCAGGGAAGTCATACCCCAAAACGGTTTGATTTCCTTCATTGTCTATCTTCCCACCCCTGCCATGCAATTAACTCCCTGCTGTGTATTCGAAATCGTATCTAGTGGTTTGGGGTCAGGTAATCCTTGTATTTGTTCTTTCAGCCGGAGAGGTTCGTGCAGTTCGTTGCACTGTATCACCTATCTCTGCGTCCAAGCGTGTGCATGTGTGTATGGCATTTGCTACGGCATTGTCTTGGAGACTGTCAGCGAGAGGACACCTAAATCTCCCGCTTGGCATAAACTCGAATGGAAGGCCCATAAATGGTTGGTCCATTAGCCGATGATTATAGTAGGTGGTCTCGCAAAGTCAGAACTGGCACGAAAATTGAAACACCAAATCTCATGCGTAGCACTACTCAGCAGTTTTTCAAGTTATCGCCCACCCTCACCCCTAACCCTAGCTTAAAATGATTTGTAGACTAATGGCTAGCGTGGGTGCACCTCATTTGTAATGGTGTCTATGATATGACCTCTTATATTCGTTGTGTTGCTGTGGCGTAAGTGTAAAATACAGGCCGAAATCGAGCATTTGGAATTGCTATACAGCAAATTTTGGTCCTGTCACGAAATAGCAATCGCCAGGTGAAAGAGCATCTGGTTAATTACGTTTTACGCATAGTTTATGTCGCAATCAGAATAAGACCCACCGATAGAATTGAGCTCAAAGTTGAGATATGAGTATAACTTGGGTGGGGGAACGTGGCGGTGTGGGCGTGAGACACATGTTATCTCAGAGTTACCCGAGACTAGACGAATGTGTACCTCGCTAGCGTCGTGTTAGGTGTAGGCGCTGGGAGTGCGCCCCTAACGGCTGTGCATTGGTGCTTTAATGACTTTTGCTATGACACTGCCGAGGGTTAGGGGTACAGAGGCGAAACTTGGAAATCGCTGTTATAATCGAACTAAATTCTGTTACTCTTTGTTTACCGCTCGAGTTCGTGCCATCTGTGCTCATCATTCAGCTGTTATATGAGTGTTTCTCTTTAGGAATATAGTTCACCATTCATCTTTGGTTGAGACCCATAGCATTGCTGTCTTAGCTCCTCGGAGATTTGACGAAAACTGGATTACGAACCTACTTTACCGGCAGTGCGGTTCCCACCGCAACCACCTGGGAGAATTGCGGTGGTAACCACACTGCCGATAAAGTAGGTTCGTAAGGCAAGACGCCGAGCAGCTCATATTTGCTTTTACATACCGCATACGTATTCTGAGACATGTCAACATGTCACATAGTTTGCTTCGCCCAATTGAGGCGTAGTGCTGTGGTTAATAATTTCTGTCAGGGACAATAAATAAATCATGCACATATATCGTATGTAAAACCGTTGCAGCATGAGACAAGCAACTCCATCCCGTAGCCCTACCCAGTGTTACGAAAAGCCGATAATCAGTTTGTCTAGTAGGGAAACTCACCTGAAGCAGCAGCCGATGCGGCCGGCACACCTCAAGTGCTTTTGCATTTTGTAGCTGAGGATGACTGTAAACAGGCAGTAGTCCTGGATATTCGTATGAAAAATGAATTGCGATCAATTTTGGGATTCAACAGAGAATCAACTCGCTTTTTGATACCACTTTGGGTAGGCACAGTGCGCAAATTCAGCTGGCAGAAGTTCATCCCATAGCTTGCGGCTGTCATAAAGCGGTTCAGATCAAAGATGCAGAGCCATCGATCTTGTGTCACTGTAACAATGGGTCAGTGGAATGCGATGTTACGAAAGATTTTCGAATTGGGCGTTGATTGGAACTTGTATATAACGTATGTACTTCCTCCGTCATATTGCTCACGACAGAAGCAGTTGGTTAAAAGCCTGCGAAAATCGCCGAAATCAAATCCTACATATCCAAAAGTCACTTCATTTGTTCTTATAGCGAATACCACGACAACAATGGCGTCTAGTTCAGCTTCAGCTCCAGAGCCATCAGCAACTACAGTACCAGAAACTCTTACACCGGCAACTACTACGTTATCAGAAGGAAACTTCATTTCAATTGATGGTGATGCCACACTTCGCGTACATTACCAACCCGAGCGCCAGAGCGACACAACGCAATTCCTCGTATACGATTATCCACTGCAAAACGAACCATGGGTGTCACAACAGGGAGGCGGAGCAAACAATTCGCAGACTGAATGTACTGTGAAGGCTCTGGAAAGTTTCGATCTGGCATCTTTGCCGGAATGTACTGAGCTTCATGAAGGACCAGTTTATATAGTGTATGCCTAACATACTGTGGTGGTCAGATAAAGCTGAAGATAAAAGCTGACCGAAAACAGAGAACTGCAACAAAAGAACAATGAGCAATACGTCAATATCGTCTCTACGATTGATGGAACGGTTGGCAATGACATTGCTGTAGGGATGAGAGGTCTACCCCAGGATCTGAAGAGTGATATCCCTGTGAACGGCGATGTCTATGTTTCCCTTCGTGGTACCGAAGATCCAAAATATCTTAAATTTTTTATATCTGTTCCGCATTTCAGTTGGGGTGCCAAGGAGAATGTCGGCAATGGTGTGTCTTTGTCAAAATACGTACACCAGGACAGACCCCAAAACGACTATTCGAAGAACGTCTTTGTTCACCAGACCTGCTTTGTAGCCTTGAACACTGGTAAGTTGACTCCGTTCCCTAACCTGAGTGTATCTCGCTCGCTCATAGTTCAGCATAGACAAGAGAGAAGTGATAGCAATTCACAAGACAGCATGCAAGGACCATTCAACTCTATTTCCATTTGTTCCAAATCAGCATCGAATAAGCTCGCTGCATCTATTGATACACATGATCTCCACTTTGCTACGACATTCAGCCAAGGATGTCTTTGAAAACTTCCGGAGACGCTTTTTCAGCATCGTGAGTAGCATTTCCGACGTCGCAAGTGGGAGTATGGTAGTTAATAGATGCCTGCAACGAATTATAGCATCGTGAAACCGAAGATTTCATCCGCGCGATGGTAGCCCAAAGTGATAACGCATCTACAGCCTGCACAACAGTCAATAAGGATATTCCCAATATCCAAGTACGCCTAAATACACTTTTGGCTGAAGCGATTGCAATACTGTGTTTAATCGAATCCCAGATCCGGGTACTTGATGAACTGTATGAAATTGTCAAGTGTATCTGTCGAGACCTATCCGATCCATGCCACAACCAGAACACTGTCCGGCTCGTGTACTCACATCCGCTGGGGAAAACCCACCTTATGATTTTATCTCCTGCGTTTGTAATGGCGCTTTCAGAAAGAAAATCTTACAGGGAAAAGTTCAAAGGCCTGATTAAAAACGGAGAAAAAGCACAGACCACGGTAAGTCGTATCAAGATATCGTATCCAGATCCCCGATTTGTCTATAGTGCCTTATTTAACTATAAACGCCCTGAAGTTAATCCAACTTATGTCCGAGGGGGCGTTACAGTCCATGAAAAAACAACCAAAGATTCGTATTGTGCCGACAAATATAGATGCGTGGATCTTGTCGCTGTTCACAGTCCTCTTTCTCTTTATTTTCTGTGAGTTGCTTGTACCCGGGCTACTTCGTTGGATCTAATACATATAATGACACAGTGCTAGGCGTTGGAATCTGGCAAACAAGAACGTCAAATCTTTGTCCATTTTTGGAAGGCCCCGGACGCGGTTATGGAGCTTTTTCTCTTTATAACAATTGCAGTGGTACAATGAGCGAAATATGAAGGTGGGGAAGATCAGAAGTTATGGGATGCATCGAAAGGTGGTTGAGCTGGCTTGTCAGAACCTTCAAGGGGCTACTCTCTGCATCTCTCGGATTGCCTGCAACCTGGATTACCTGCTGTTTCGGGACTACTCACAGTTGCTCCAGTGGTGTAAGAGTTGGAATATGAATAGAAGAGTGATAGAAGACAGCCAACCAAGACTGACTAGGCGCAGCGGAGAATTGCGTCACTTTCAGCGCTATTTGCTCTCGTGCCGTGGGGGGCTTTTTAATTGGAATGATTTGGTAAGAGAGGGATTAGAGTGGAGGAAGAACAGGCTGAGGACGTATAGAATAGTTTTGAAATACTTAATTATTGTACCTCTCTAATATCCATTGTTAGTTCGATTTGTGTATTTAAGAAAAGAGTAACATGCAGGTGGGGAGACCCCGATTTAAGTTCCAAGTACTGTCAATATGTCTGATATCCCATCGTCTATAGAGTATTACAGCTTCAGGTGCACACTGGCGCTATGGCCTAGAGGTGATATAGGTAATTGATTTGTAATATCTAGTACCAAGCTTTGGTAAACACCCCACTCTATGGTTACATCAAATCATCTTAAGCGCAAAAACGTTTAAGTAGCAGTGATATCGTGGGTTGAAAAGGCTGTCATAGGTCTTTAACAGACGATGGGATATTAACGAAGATTATCACCGTCACAGTATCTGTTGCATATGGACCTGACCGAGCTGAGCTTCAGCTAAGCTGACGACGAGGCACCCAGCCAGTAGGGCATAAAGCACCCAACTACCTTGTATATATCTCAAGTCTTTCTCTTTCTCTCCTGTCTCTGTACCTTAGTCCATGTATACGGTTCTCCCCATATCGTAACAGTATCGCTCCAAGCCGCGGCAATGGTCTCAACGGTCCGGGGCAACTATATTCTTTCGGGGCCCGACATCGCCGTCTCGTCCCAGTCTTGATTTCAGTGGACTGGTCTGTCCGGGGCTGGTGTTGGTTGCCCTAGAGACCTATTCAGGTACCTCTACGGGACTGGCGGCTACCGGGAATAAGTATTCGGTGGTGGTGCCGGTGGCTATGCCAAATGTGGGCCTTAAAATTTGTTGTGGGGTGCCGTGATGCGGTGAAATTAGTAGTAGTGGGCCTTAAAGTGTGCGGTTTTGGGTACGGCAGAGGTCCTAAATACGAAAAATAGTATAAAATAGCACGATTTCCACAGCCAATTCGTCTACAATATTTCTTCTTGAAACTTCTTCACGCTGAATGGTACGTACGTGCTTACGACTCCTTAAACGAGATATTTTTGCATTCAGCAAACCATTATACGCAGGGAGAAGCTACATAGTATTCCCCCAGTGTCAGCCTCCATTACGTGCCCTCAGAGGACACCGACGTTCGGGGATTATATCATTCTGTATCACCTCCACAAATTGGTGTGAACTAGGTGAAGGCCCGACGGGTCATAAATCTGTCCGATTGATCGTCAGGATAGTCTACCGGCAGATGGAATTGGTTCCATTCTGCTTGTAGAGGTGGAGGCCTTCCAGTGTCAAGGTGCCAAAACTTCGCCTCACACCCCACTATAATATTATCATTTTCAAATTGGCGGAATAAATCTATAGATTCCTAGAGCTGGCAGTTAAATAAGTAATAAATGCTCACTCCAAAGCACTTAAACGTGAGCAACTGATAGTGGGTCGGCGGAGTGGGCGTGAAATGCTGCTACCACACGCAACACAATAGCCGGACATTACAGGGAGCCTATTGAGCTGACGTACGCAACTAATAGCGAGTGGTCTTTCGAGTGACTATTCATAAGACATTATATGCGGAGGTTCAAAGCTGTGCATGGGCCATACGAATTACTGTACCTTCTCAGGTGGACTACTTCCCGTAGTACGTTACACTCTGGATTTCAGGTGCTGTAGTGGTCTCTAGGGCTGTAGCTTACTATTTTATGCTTTACGAGAGTTTATAGAGCGTAGCAAATGCAGTTGCTGTCAGCCCTCCTCTAAGCACGCTCTTTTCGTCTTTGAAGTTGGAATACATCAAGTTTATTGCTATGACACTCGATTCCTGTCAAACTCCCGCAGTAGGCACTTGTGTAGTTTGGCTAGGTTCCCGTTAAGATTATGTTGGATGAGTTCAAGCTTAACGCTATACTATCATTATAGTTCCGTTGGACAGGTTCCAACTTCAGCCATAGGTGGTAGAAGATCGAAACTCACCTTTAGACAACCTCCATAGGGCATTGCGCAACTAATCAGTTTGGTATCAGCTGCAAATAATAGTAGATGCCCAGATTATGAACGCGTGTCATTGACTCATTATGATAAGGCCACTTCTTGTAAAGTTCGGTATGTCTCACAAAGTTGTCTCAACGCGGACTACAATAACGTTTCTGACCTGCTCACCTAAGTTCTACACAGGTATACCGTCGCTTGAGCCATAGCACCATTGGCGCTGCCAACATCACCATCACCATGGCTGTCAGAACATGATCACCCTGAGAGAGTGGCCAATATGAAGTGACCGAAATCTTGCTCCCATACACTGACACGCTGCACACAATGAGTTTTATCCGGATGTAGCTATAGATTTTCGTCCCACGTACATGAAGCTTTGCATGAAGCCCCAATTTTAGAAGCGGAGTTCTATCTCCATTCGACTTTTGCTAAGATGGTGGTCTCCACCTATGTGCACCTTCGCGCATAGGTCACCCGCTCACCACCTACCTGCACTCTCCACTAGCCACTCATATTTGACAGACACTTCATAGCGCATTTATTGGTTATTAACTACTAGCTCTAGTGATCTCTGTTTATTTTGTTGATATTTGGAACAAAATATTTGATAGGGCGCGAGACGGGGCTTTGGCACTGAAACACTAAGGCCACTGCTGTGGAGGCAAAAATCGCTCGTTTCAACGTTGTGCTTCTAGACAGGTGCATAAAATTTGTGCACATCGCCGATGCTACAAGCTGTGTGCGTACTTTGCATTTTATTCCCAGCATGCTTGGACGAATCCCTTTTCTCGATCAAAAACCGCTTTTTGGTAGCTGAGGTAAACAAATCCCGTCGTTACTGGTTTAATGAAGGGTATAGCTGAAATTGTGAGATACTGAAGGAGCTGTTTAAGAGGCTTACAAGAGCATGCGAGGGAGCTCCGCCATCTAGCCGGCCAGCCCGGAGGCGGAAATGTTTAAGGGTCTGTCATACTCTAAGTAGAGTGAATACAGTATGATTAAAACAAACAAAACAAAGAGCATGCGAGGATTCTAACCACAAATCAGAAACGCAAATAGCAGAAACCTACCTACCAATACAAATACTACAAATTTTTTTGTGTGTAGCACTGTTGAGGGTGTACTTTTCAGGCAGTAGTGGAAAGTAAGACCTTGTGATTGTCGAAGGCTGGCCCTTAGTTCTTTGGCTTTCTTCTTGAACCCTCCATTTATTTACCAGACGCTACAACTCATTTTCTATTACACTCATCGTGACCATGTTCATATATACATGTCCGCAGGTTGTATCACTTAACAGAGATGCGATCGATTAGATAAGACTGATTCTATGTGCCACACTCGGTGACTCGGTGCATAGACGGGGAGTCTTTACATATCCGTACCGGTAGATATCTTGCACGACGACTTAAAAATACTGCTTGGATGAATATTTGACGTAGCGGCCAGCGGCATGGCCTGGTGATGGTGATGGTGCTCTAGCCCGTGAAGCAGAAATACGGCTAGACGCTGGCGAAGAAGCGGCTGGAGTGCGCGAATCGAATCATCCTTGTTACTCAAGTACGCTCTATCTCAGTATACATCAATGTAACGCTTAAGATGAGATTAGATATTACTCGTAAGATATCAGATTGGGTTGAAAATTCGTGGCTTTGCATGGCTTAAAGACACCCCACATATCATTCTATCAGTATGACATTTACTTCATGATAGTATACTGACCAATGATTTTAAACCGCAAGACAAAATGTCTGTACGTGTGCAAGGAAATTGTAGCCTCCAGTACGTAGCGGATGCGAATACTTATTTGGTCTGGCCTAACACCGCCACTGTTGTAGCAACCAGTGCTAGACTTACTGGAAAGTCTTAGTAGATCTATAGGAGTACTCATGACGAACAGGCGGCTGTTGGCATCTCTCGAAGCATAATCTTTGATCGAGAAAATAGCATCCAGTGACCGGTAATGATGCATTCCCGGGTTCTCGACATGGGTCCGGTAACAATCTCGAGTAGTTCTTTGCTTATCTCGCTTATCCGCAATTTGCCTTGAGAATTGCTTCTCTGAATACGAGGTCTACAGAGCTTGATTAGGGCGCTTCTGTCTAACATCAACGTTTGAGCGCCGGCACTTCTTAAAGCCACTCTAAGGGTAGAGTAAAGGACGACCACAGTTAACATGCCTTTCAGTTACAAAGGATAACCCTTCGTGACATGTGGCTGCCGATAGATAGTTGATAGAATTGGCCGCTCCGGCATCCACAATTCCTTGCCGTAGGAAGACAAATAAATACAGACGTAGCAACTCTAAATGGCACGTGAGGTAGGGACCCTGAATCGTAAGGGAGTAAAAATACTTATATAACGGGTTCGCAGAATTCAACGGAGCTGTTTATTATCACAAGATTGAGGACGCTATTCATAACACATTGGATGGGGTCCTTTACAATCACTACCCGCCATCGCCTATTACACTGCCATACGGCCCGCCAGTACATTTTTGGCACCACCAGGGATCTGGCAAGCTCTTGTTCAAACGACGGTTCATCCTTATGGCAGGCAAAAGTGGACAAACATATTAATTGGTATACGTGTGAAAATGTATTTTTCGGTTTGTGGATCAGATGGCGGGAAGTCAACCTAAAAAATAGTCACATGCGAACCGAAAAGAACTCTGAAAATGGCATATGCATGTATTTGTATGCGTGTGCTTGCATATGCCTATATACGTGACTACCGCACTAGTGATGCACATTGATTTTATTTAGTTGACACCCTTCTCGCGGTTCATCACTCAATACGCCAAAATACAGACACGCATGTTAGATACACAGCTGCATGCGTAAGTATACATATGCGGCACGTATACCTACATTTGCACATTTTATTCATTTTCGCCGTGCTGAAATCACCTGTATCCACTTATTTCTTCAGCATTCATCATAGCTCCTCACTCACTCTCCCAGATTTTGTGATCACTTACGATATGCACTTTCTTTCCACTAAAACACCCCATGCAGGCATGATTGCAATAGACTATTAGCTTTCAAAAGCATTCTTTCATTGTCTATTTGCTCCGAAGCTTCTAGTTGTATATATGGCAGTTTGATGTTATCCGCACAGTCATCTGGCAGATTTCACAGCACTGGCAAACGACCTATAAATGGCATCGCTATAATAAGACTTGAGTAGGTGACGATTACTAGTGACGGATTCGTCACTTGAGTGTCCAAAATCCAATATTCGGTAGTCCGCTTCTCTGCGGCTACATTGACTATGAACACCAAGCTTCGGGGACTGAATTTAGCTGTGATCGGGAAGAGAAACGACTCTGAATCGGCTGCCGAAGTTGGTGCAATCGAAGCCAGTTTAGTATCACTTTTGTCTTCGCTTCGAACGATAATAGGAACATAATTCTATGTGCAACCGTATCAGCTTTCTCAGTGAGCTCGAGCGTAGAAGCAAAGGTTCGCCACTCATCGGTATTAGGGAGGTTCGACAAGATATAGAACTTTGGTTGAGTATCGTCGATGGAGATGTTGCAGATCGCAAGGTCATTGATTTTCTACCGCACTGTGATCCATTCGGAATTAAAAAGATACAATTCGAGTTTGCAGTATGGTTCAGCTTGACTGAGGGCTAACTAGTGGAAGCGAAATTGGCGGGCGGGACTCGACCGACGGCTAGTGGAGGCGAGCCTTTTGGCTGACTGAGAGTCGGCGGAGGGAGGCGGCCGAAACCTTGAGCTTGAGCTTGAGCCTGAGCTGGAGATTGGGATTGGGATTGAGCGGAGGGAGGCAGCGAGGGAAGGGAGTATATAAGAAGACCGGAGTGGCAGAGAATAGGCAAGCAGTGCTTTCAGCATCAACCCACCCACCCGCACCTCTGCGTATACTGTTTCTTGTTCTGTGTGTTTTTGACTCTACACCCAGTGAAGGGCTTCTGGCCCAGAACGGGAGAGTCCAGGCGGAGCGGCGACTGCAACGGTGGCCTCTGCTACCCTGAGGCGGCGCCCTCGTTTATGCTTTGTTTACTGTTTTGTTTTGGTTTTTGCTTTCGTGCCATTTCTTGTGCTGCAAATATCGGAAGACACGTGCTGGAGGGATGAGCGAGTCCACTAGCGGTTAACTTTGCCATCTCATATCGACCATCAGGCTTAATGACGTGTTCAAAATCAGACCCAATTGCTTCCTACAGTACCTTTCGATCGTCAAACTTATCACCCTTGTATCAGCTGCGGAGGGATGGCTCCAGGAGCACGCAGATGGTACCATTTGCTTTCTCGTAGTTGTTGCGATATGCTCCCTAGTCTCGAAGGAAGGTATTGAAACATGTGAGATATGAAAAATCGGTCGATTGGGGCTGAAAACCGTATGAAGGGTCAAGGGGGTATGCAGATGTAGGAGCGTTACAGTAGTTCTGGATGCGGCTAGTGTAGCAGGAGGGCGGGGGATAATCTCCGAGCCATCAACAACTCGCCAGACATTGAGATCCCTAAGGAGATCCTTAGCCTCCACTGCCCATGTGCGGTAGTTGTGCTCATTTAGCTTTGAGATGAAGGTTGAGATCGACATATCGAATGAGGGAAAAGGAAACCAGAGGAGGTAATAAAAGGATCAGGAAGGGAAACAATAAAAACTCTACTGATAGCTCTACCAACCGCGGGAAAGTGGGAGGGAAAGTATTGGAATGTGGGATATGGAAAACCCACTTTCCGGTATACAAACCAATGCTTTTTCGTGTCATTCTTTTCTTATACATGTGTGTAACTTGGTTGTCAAGTCCGTGGGTACGCAGGATGCTTTGTGGGTACGAGTCCGGGGATGCCAAGCATCGTGAGATTTATCAGCTCCACTACCACCGCCACCATCTTGCTCTTACAGCCAGCAAGCACCCACCCACCCACATGTCCCACAAGGGTGAAACTAGCCAAATTTGCTCCTTCCAAAAGAGTAAGTCGGAGACGCCACACCCCCATAACGAGAACTGTAAAAATGAACATGGTATAGCTTGATGAAATCTTCAACACCATGATAACGATGCAAAAAACATCGCGACTTTTGGAAAGCGGAGGAAAGGGTAAGTTGTGTGGAGCTTGGTAAATTGTTGGAAAGTATTCCAGAACAGAAACAGGATGGTAAAGAGTCGGAAATGGTATGTTGGTGTGGCATGGGGCAATGGTATGGAAAAGACTGAATATTGAATGGCTGCAACCGGCGATGTGCATTGGAAACCTATCAAATTTAGGAAATGACTTGTCTCCACTTTCCCCCAGTAGAAATCCCATTTTCCAATTACATATTTTGTATGGGGAAATTACATGATCCCACTTTCCCACGGCTGGTAGAGTATACAGACCAGAAACAAACTTTTACCAATCGCTTTCGCCGACAAGTAGTCACATTTGCCGACAGTGTGAATCTTAAGAGAAGGCTCAGGAAAGCGGTCACTTTCACTGACGTTGAGAGCTTCAGGGCTAAACCTTGAGTTAGTGACGCCTAGTCAACCTACCGTCAACATCGGTCGCAACTAGGGTCATGGAATTGAAAGCACGCTGTCGAGCGCACTTGAGAGCATTCGGTATTGGAATACAGATTCTATACGTATCGTGGTCTGAAATCCGGTCGTTATGCACGTTGACAGGGTTCCCAACTGCCCGTCCAGACTAGGGCCCCTGCTGTCCAGACCGGGTGAACACTTTGTTTGCATTGGGGCGTCCCGGGCCGAGTTTAACACCCCTAGGGCCCATTCAGAGTGACTGTAGGTCCCCAGCGGAGGCCACCGTTACCCAATGTTTATAATTCCGCCCAGAAACCAGGCCGAACTTACCATTTGAGCTGCCACACCCAAAACAAGAGGTAGGACCAGTGATTTGACGTGTACTTGGCAGCTTCTCACCCGGTCAGGTTAGCTCCCACATCGTTGATCAGCATTTTGTATACTGCTAATCCGCTTCACAGAGTTGGTGGGCATAAGTGGTTGGTTTTTTTCCCGTCACCAACACCTTTCATCTTTAAGCATCGCGTGCAAAGAATGTAAGGCCATGCAGAGTCCGGATATTGGAAGCCCTAGGGCAAAAGCGGACAGGAATTCTCTGCCCGACGGTTAGGAAGCCTATACGTTGACGCGCAATAATTTACGTCGGCGTGCAGTGTTGTGTTCACGTCAATGGGTGGTTATTTACGTCAGCGTGACGACATATTTTGACAAAAATGAACTTCCATACTATACCCTATGTTCATAGACATAGTCTGGACTTTGAAACTTTATCAGGTTACCTTACTTAAGATCAGACTTTATGCACAAGCTTGTGGGACAGGGTACAAAGTGGTGGGATAGGGTGGCGAAACAGGTACGACTCCGTGATTTTGTACGTATTCTACATCACCATGGACATTTTAGAATTTATCTGGTCACCACTTGTAAATCAAACTCTCTCCACAGGGCCCTAATTGGTACAATAATCTTGACTACAAAAAACACAACCCCATCTCATGACTTTCTACCCTGTCCCACTAGAACTCAGTCTCAGCCGCATTTTGAGCCGTAGCAGAATGGAGTGCCGCATCGATCGGAAAAGTCGCTCTGGGTTGCGCGCAAATTGTGGTAACGAGCCTGCGAAAGAATATCTTGTGCGTAATCATTGTCAGGTTGGAAGCTATTTCGAAATTAAGCATGCAAAAGTTGCACCAAGTTCTGAGATTGAAGGTGTGATGTAAACGTCTTAGATGAGCTAACGCTGCGCCTCAACACGCATCTATGGAATTGGACGCAGCCTTCGTTTGGAATTAATAGCGTATGAGAACACTTCAACTCCGCCTACCTCTACCGGGGCACAAGTCGTACTCCCCAGGGAATTCATACCCATTGAATCTGCCAAAACCGTTTTGTATTTCTTGCTTTGCGAATCTCTCACTGCCACCAGTGCATTCCATACAATCAACTCCAAGATATAGTGCCCCCTCTTGTCAAAATACGTCAAGTTAACGTAACAATGCCATTTACGTCAACGTACAGAAGTTATAGATTTCAGCTCCCGATACTATGCACTGAAATACAGTAATTTATTTACGTCAACTTAAATTACAATAACGTTAACGTCAGTTACCATTACTGCACATCGACGTGCGGTAATTCACGCCAACGTACCATAGTTTACTTCGACGTGACGACGTCCATCGCATGCTGGGTTACAGTATGCAATGTGTACGTGAGTCCAAGATACAGTACTTTATGCATATCGACATGAATGATGCTGGCACGTCGACGTGACGGCTTATTTTGATAACATTGGCTTCCATGCCAGGCTGTGTATTCGGAATCATTTCCAGTAATATGCAGTTAGATAATCCTTATCTTTGCTCCTTCAGCCAGGGGGTTCGTGCACTGTAACACTTATTTTTGTGCGTCCCAGCTTGTGTGAATGGCATCCACTCCATTATCTCGGTGACTATTAGCGAGAGGAGGTGACACTTATATCTCCCGCTCAGCATAAACTTGAACGGATATGGCTCATAAACGGTTGGCCGAGACGCGATATTACCTGATGATTGTAGTGGATGGTCGCGCGAATTCGGAACTGGCACGAAAAATTGAAACGCCAAATCTTATGCATGCATATCTCCTCCACTCAGCGATTTTTAACGTTTTCGCCCACCCTCACCCCCACCCCCACTCCTGGCTTTAAATGACTTGTAGACTAGTGCGTGGGGGCACCTTATCTGCAATGGTATCTATTATATGAGATACCTGTAATATTCCTTGAGTAGCTACGGATTAAGTGTAAAATACAGCCAAAATCGAGTATTTGGGGTGGACCTGCCACGAAATAGCAACCGGCAAGTGAAAGAGTGCCTGGTTAACTACATTTTACGTATAATTCATGCCGCAATCGGAGCAAAACTCACCGACTCAATTGAACTCAAAGTTGGGATATAGGTATAAACTTGGGGTGGGTGCATCGGTAGGCGCATGCGGTGACAGGTACAATGTGCATGTGTGCCCCTGCTTGCGCCGTGTTAGTGCTTAAAACGACTTTGGCGTGACACTGCTGAGGGTTAGGGGTAAACTTGAAAAAATCACCGAGTTATGGATCCCACCAAATACGATTACTCTTTGTTAACCACTCGAGTTTGTACCGTCTGTGATCTTCGTTTGACTTTTAAATGAGTGTTTCTCCTCTGGAATATAGCTCACCATTTATCTTCAATATTCGGTTGAGGCCCCATAGCGTTGCGTTCCTAGCCCCTCAGAGACGAAATTAGGCACGAAGACGTCGACTGGAATGTGAACGTACTTGGTGGCAGCGTGGGTCACCGGAAGAGGGTCCACCTGCATCCACGTAGGGGAATGTGGTAAGACAAGACACCGAGCAGTTCATATTTGCTTTTACACGCCACCCCGCGTATTCTGAGAGCAGTCACAAAGTTCGCTTCGCTCACTTTAAGGCACAATGCTGCGATTGATAACTTATGTCATCCTGGATAAACAAATCATGCATATATATGAGATGCAAAATGGTGCCTGTATAAGAAAAGCAACACCATTCAATAGCCCCATTGTTGTGAAAGGTCGATAAGTGGCTGGTTAGGCAGGGAACTCACGCAGCCAACATATCTCAAGTGCTTTTGCATTTTATAGCTGAAGATGACTGTACGCAGTGAACGCTTATCAATTCCAATATTGGTAGGCACAGTCCGCATGTTCAACTGGCAGGTAGCTTGCCGAGGTTCGGACCGAAGATGCATAGCAGTGGCACAGTCCGCAAATTCAATTGGTAAAAGCTCACCCGTAGCTTGCCGAGGTTCGGATCAAGATGCATAGCAATAGATCCTGTGTCACTGTAACATTGTATCAGCGGAAGGCTATGTTATGAAACAAATCTTCGAATCGGGCGTTTATTGCGGTGAGCATTCAACGTTTGTGCCTCATTTTGATGTTTGTTGCGACAGGCGTAGTTGGTTACAGTCAACGGAAATCGCCAACATAAAATCCTGCATATCCAGAAGTCTGTTCTTCTGTTCTTACAGTAAGTTTCACGACAACAATGGCTTCCAGTTCAGCTACAGCTCCAGTGTCAACGGAAACTACTCCAATATCAGAGGGAAACGTCATTTCAATTGATGGTCATGCTGCACTTCCCATCCATTACCAATTCGAGCGTCCGAGCGATACAACACAATTCCTCGTATACGACTATCCACTTCACAACGAACCATGGGTGCCACCACCAGATGGCGAAAACAGCTCATTGGGCGAATGTACTGTGCAAGTCTAGCCCTTGGCAAGTGTGGATCAGACATCTTTGCGGACATTGATTAGGCCTGACGCAGGATCTGTTCGTATAATGTATGTCTGATATGCCACCGATATCAGATAAAGGCTGAATGAAGACACAGAGAAATGCAACAGGAGAACATGGATCTATACATGAAGATCCTTGACTCAATTGATGACAAGGTCGGCGGTAGCGAAGAAAGGATGAGAGGTCTACCCGAGGGTGTGAATATCGGGGACCATATCTCATTTCGTGGTACCCTCAATCCAAAATGTACTAAATTTTTTATATCTATTCCGCATTTCACTGCCAGCGATAGCGTGCCTTTGTCAACATCCGTACAACATGCTAGACCCAGAAACTACCGTCCGGCGAAAGTCATAGTTCACTGGACCCGCTTCGCAGTCTGCAACATTGGTAAGCTAACTCCAACCCTTATCACCAGTGTACTTCGCTCACAGTTCAGCGTAGACACGATAAACATTATAGCAATTCTCAAGACAGCAGGCAAAGACCATTCAGCTTTATTTCCATTTGTTCCGAATCAGAATCCAATCAGTTCGCTCCATCTATTGATACACATGGTCTCCACCTTAGCACAACATTCAGCCAAGCATATCTTAGAAAACTTCCAGTTTTGCGTTTCCGAAATCGTAAGTAAAATTTCTAACGTCACAATTGGAATTATGTAATTAACTAATGCGCGTAACGTATTGTAGCATCGTGAAATCGATGATTTCAATGCTACCCTGGCAGCCCAACGTGAAAATAACGCATCTGTAGCTAGCACAACAGTCAACACGGATAAACCGAATACCCAAATACAACTGAATACGCTTCTGGCCGACGCGACTGCAATACTAGTTTTAATCAACTCCCAGATCTGGGTACTTGACAAACTGTATGAAATTGTCAAGTGTATCTATCGGGACACATCCGATCCGTGCTACAACCAAAACACTGTCCAACTACTCCACTCACAGAAAAGTGCCCTTAAGATTCTATCTCGTGCGTTTCAAATGGCGCTTTCAGAAAGAAATTCTTATAGGGAACAGTTCAAGGACCTGGTTGAAAACGGAGAAAAGGTACAAACCTTAGTAAGTCGTATCCAGATGGTTTACAGTGCCTGATTTAACTATAAACTCCCTGAAGTTGGCCCAACCTATGCCCGAGGAGGTATCAGAGTCCATGGAAAATGCAGCAAACGCTTGTGAACCGCAGGCGGAGATAGATGCGGAGACCGTGTCGTTGTTCAGAGTTATAACGACAGTGTTCCTTCCTTTCATGTGTGAGTTGCTTTACCCGCTATATTTTCGCTAGTACTAATGCATCTAATGATATAGTACTACGATTTGGAGGTCGGCTAGCAAGAACGATAGGCCTTTGGTGATTGTGGTGTAAAAGTTTGGAAAAAACGAATCGAAGGGCAATAGAAGACAGCCTACCAAGACTGTAGGAAGGAGCGGAGAAATGCGCCATTTTCAGCGCTATTTGCTATCGGGTCGTGGGGGAATTTTTCAATTGAAATGATTCAGCAAACTGGGATTAAAATAGAGCGAAGAGGAGGATTGACAGAAGATTTTAGAACTAAAAGCCATTGTGACTTTACTCTAATATTCATTGTTAGTCCGATCTGTGTCGAAATGGCGCCGTTTTTTGATCAGAAACGGGGTTGGACGGTGAGGACGGCCGGGACGCTACATTACCGTCCCTGATCGTTCCCGGCAGACATCCGTGGATAGTACTCAACACCTATAAAACAAATTGTAAATTTATAGGTATAAGCACCAAGATAGATGTTGTTCTATTTTGACTGCATAGCAAGATCTTTCAGCATCTGCTCTATCTGAACCATATAACTCTCGGAATCTTTCATATCTAGATATCACTCTCTACTACTCCGGGGGAGGCATTGTGGGACAGCCCTATGTACCACAGGCTGCAGTTTACTACAAGCAAGTTAATGCTAGCTGGTTATATGTCACAGCATAGATGTGCTTATTGCTTAACCTTCAGGGCATATGAAACCCACAGAACCGGTCCAGGTGGATGAAAATTATGATCAGATGGTAGAAACCGGAGACATAACTCGTGATGCCATCCGAGAAGAACCAATTCGTCGACTCTATTACATCTCCAAACTTCTTCACACTAGATGGTCTATTTTACGTGCTTGCGACGGACTCCTAAACGAGATACCTTTGCACAGTCAGCGAACCATTGCACGCAAAGATAAGTGCCATGTAGCTATATAGTAATAATAGTCTTCTCCCGCCCTCTGTCAGCGTCAACCTCCCTTAAGACTCCAGGCATCCCAAACGTCCGTCCCGTCCGTCCAAGGCCATGCCCGAGACCGGACTAAAGTTTTCAGGACTCAAGATTTTATGACTGGACAGACCAGGACACTTCATGACATGACTACAGGACTGCAGGCCCTACAGTCCATTAATTTACCCCCACAAAAATTGAGATTCAACTTAATGAGGCTTAAATCCCCCGATTCGGTACAAGTTCATCTCGACTAAAGATTTATTCTGGGATATATATAATATCCCGGAACTCTCGTACCTGAGCCGGATAAACTATATCCAACCTAGTCAAGACTACTGTCGCCTATACCAGGCCCTAGTCCTAGAGTTTTCTACCCGGGGTGGACCAGCCTCTCCATACTCATGCCCTAGACGGGACGACGATGTCGGGCCACGAAAGATTGTAGTCCGGACGGACGGTTGAGAACCCTGGAAGACTCCGACATTCGGTGATTATATCATTCTGCATAATCTCCGCAATTTTGTGTGAAGACCCGACAAAACAAATTCTAAATTTTGCATGAAACCCCAATGTTAGGGGCACAGTTCTATCTCCATTTGGTTTCGTACACGTGATGATCACCTAAGCACCTTCAGACCACCACACATCTGCGCTCTCCACTACACACTCACGCGTTACAGACTCCTCATATCGCATTTAACTAGCTCTAGTGACGTGTCTGTGTATTTTGTTGATATTTGGAACAAAATATATTGGTAGGGTGCGAGACGAGGTTTTGGCACTGAGACACCCAAGGCCAATACTGTGGAGGCAAAAATCGCTCGCTTTAACGTTGTGCTTCTACTTCTTGGTTGTGCTTCTAGAGAGGTGCATAAAATTTGTGTCACATCTCCGATGTTACAAGTTGTGCGGATTGTGTGCAAACCATACATTTTGTTCCCAGCATGCTTGGACGAATCCTATCAGAAACACTTCCTGGTTGCCGAGGAAAACAAATCCTGTCGTTTATCGGGTCAATGAAGGGTACAGCTGAAGTTGTGAGATAACGGAAGGAGCTGCTTAAGAGACTTACGAGAGCATCCGAACCAACCGCTAACAATGCAAGTAGCAGAAATCTACCGATACACCACAAGTTTTCCTTTGTGTACTGCTGTTGAGGGAGTACTCTTCGGGCGGTTGTGGACAGTGAGATCTTGTGTTTGTCGAAGGCCGGCCCTTAGTACGTTAGCATCCTTCTTGAACCTTCTATCTCTTCTCCAGACGCTACAACTCACTTCTATTACGCTCGTCGTGGCTATGTTCTTCCTCCATGTCCACGTGTTGAAACCGCTTAACAGAGATTAGATGTGATCGATTAGATAAGATTGATCTAATGTAGCACCATCGATAACTCGGTGCATAGCCGGGAGAGAGTCTTTACATATCCGCGCAGGCAGATATCTTGTACGACAACTTAACAATACAGCTTGGGCGTATATATGGAGCAGCGCCGAACGGCATGATGCGGTAGCCCGTGAAACAGTGATACGGCTAGACACCGGCGAATAATCGGCTGGAGTGCGCGCATAGAATCATTATTTACTCGAGCACCTCTAACTTTATATACATCAATTTAACCCTTACGATGAGAATAGACATTACTAGCAAGATATCAAATTAGATTGAAAACTAGCGACTTTGCGTATTAAAGACATCCTGTATCCTGCACCCAGCACCCCGCATTTTGGAATATCAGTATGTCACCTTCCTCATGACACTGACCAGTAATTGGAAACCGTAAATAAATATCCATACGCGTGTAAGGAATTGGTAACCTCAAGTACGCAGTCGCATGCGGATACTTATTGACCGGCCTTACACCACCAACTTGTTGTGGAAGCCAGGTATTGGAGTTATTCGAAACTCGAGTAGATCTATAGAAGTACTCATGACGAACACATGGTTAGTGACATCTTTCGAAGCACAACCTTCGATCGAGAATAGCCATCGAGTGACCAGTGATGATGCTCTTCTGGATTAAATATCTCGGGTAGTTTATCATTTGTCTTGCTTATCTGAAATTTCCCTGAGGTAAATGCTTCCCTGAATACGAGATCTGCAGAGCTTCATTAGGGCGCTTCTGTCCAACATCTACATTTGAGCGCTGCACTTCTTAAAACCTTCTCTAGAGGGTAGGAGTAAAGGACGGCCGCAACTAGCAACATGTCTTCAGTCACAAGGGATGACCCTTCGTAATATGTGGCCACCGATAGATAGTTCATAGAATCGGTCGCCCCATCTCCCAAATCGCCGATCTTTTCTCAGCTGTCTTTCTTGCCGCCGTACTGGAGTTCCCAGGCTGTCAGGTTTGTGCTACCTTCACTTTTTGGCTGTGTTTCCGGTACTGAACATTGTTGAATATCCGGTGGTGAGTGTGGCGAGTGGCAATGGTGGAAAAGGGTGGTGCTGGCATATTTAAAGATATACTTGAGGAATCTCTGCATATATGTCGAGTTTATGTACTTAAGTCTATACATGCACGCAGTTCTCTTCTTCATATCGCAACAAACATCAGAACTATAATGACGAGGGACATTCATGACCTTGTTGCACATGACGTCGTAGGGACCTACCCACCAGGGTTCTCGCCCCTTGAGCCTCGATTTGTGGGGAATCCCTGTCGACGGGATATGCCGCGCCGAATCACAACCGATCAGCATGGGTTATTGTCTCCCAGCTCTTGATCAACCTCTGCATAGCGCTGCTGTCTTCTCGTTTGCCAGAGGCTGGGCTAATATTAATGTTACGTTGCTAATGTAGAATCACAACTCTCATTTGCGAGCTCATCAATTGTCACTCGGCATTTTAGGCCATATCAATTCAGGTCCTCGGGGTAGATTATGGCTTGTATCACTGTGATGCATGGATTCCTTTGTGGTATCCCACGCAATGTTGAGATTTCGTAGGTCCCTCGGAAAATTAGGTTTAGAGAGCCTCTTGCATCGTAATTAGCCGGTATCCGTCCAGCCTGCTGGCGTTGGCACTATATCAACAAATCGAATTGTGCGGGGGACGTCGAAAAAAGGTGGTCATCCCATGGGCTTGATTGATTAGATCACAGATGATAAAAATTAGATTTTAAGGTTTTCGGCTCTAATGGGCTCCCACCGATAACCCGAGAGCTGACAGGATACACCACACATCGCGGATTCCTGCTGCCCGCATCTTCCCTACTTTTGAACCTTGAAACACCCACACACTGCCGAATGCGGAATCCCACACCGCATGGTTTGGAATAAATGAAAAATATACTCGAGTTACGGACGTATTCACACAATAATGCAGCACTCTGCAATTACCATGGCCAATCACCCGCGCATTGTTCATCACCGCCTGGAGTGCTTTAGTGGTATCTTCCTACACCTGGGATAAAAGCATTTCAACGCAGGAAGCGGTTAAAGTTTCATTAACCTTAAACCAAGCACCGTCGTGGGAATAGTATGTGACGACTACATGGGAAGGTCAATATAGAATTCGAGTGCGGGGTAAAATGGCGTCAGTTGAAAAACTACAATACCAGCACTACTCTATGCATCTGAGCACGGAGCCAACCCGTCCACCATCGAATTTTGGTGTATTGTCATCTGCCATTTGATCTGTCGCCAAGGGCGCTTACAATGGAGTGTCCGGAGACTTAAAAATCGGACGAGTAGAACCCTTTATGCTTGATATGCTTGATGCCGGCCGATGACTGTGGATGCCGGCCGAGGACGGAGTTTTCGCCGTCAATGGTAGTCCCCAGCTGTCATGCCGTCCTCGTCGAGCAAGGACGGGATTGGTAAAGAATGTCGCGAATCAGACGGTACAAAACTTGAAGCATCGGCGATCCGGCGTGCTGTGCAAACTGCTGTACCGATCTAGAAGCATAGCCAAGACGTAGAATGGGGGATTTTTGCTTCCACAAACAAAAATTATTCCCTCAATGGAGCGATTTCTAGAGTAGTTGATATCCTGGGCCGATACTACCGACCGTCCCCTCGACATTATGCAGAATACTGTAATCTCTTAGTTAACCGTGCTCTGTGTGATACTTCAGAAGCTTCCTTCTCTTGTACTCTTAGTGACTATGTTTTCTCTCCTCTTGCGTTTACGGGTTGTAACGTCTGAGACACCAAAGTCAGATAAAACATGCTCTCGGACACTGTGCGTAGGCCATACGCGGACGATAAGAACAGCAGTATATCAACAACTAGAAGTCCAATTACTACCAAATTTGAAAATAGAAACTGCCACAACATAAAGAACAAGGGAAGTAACTCAAATACAAGGTGCTAGCACTCTGTGATAACCATTACTCAATCCTCACTCTCAGATACTTCCCCATCCCCAGTCTCTGCAATATCCTGCCTTCCACGTCTGCTGTGTGACCAAAGCACTATTTGATGCTTTGAGGGCATATAGTTACCCTGCTCTAGGTCCTCCCAGTACTCTGCTTCATCCTTGCAAACTGGAATGGCCATAGTAATTTTTTTTTCGCTATATCTTTAAATACATTTTATTATATAATTCAGCAGAGTTGCAAGCAAAGCTGTAGATAGTTCTTTACTTCACTGGAACCTTCTCTGTACCTTTTCCCTTTCTACTGGTACTCTTTGCATTCTTTTGGGCCTTCGCTTGTGACTTTTGCAGTCTTGGTTTTTGCATTTTCCACCATCTGCCATTTCTTCTCGGCATCTCGCACCAACCTCATCACCTCCGCACCATCAATGACCAAGGCCTTAGTAAGTTTCTTCCGGTTTGTTCCGGTGCCTTCTTGCCTGCATATTCCTTTCGAATATCTGCCGCATAGATTTTGGCTATTTCAGCACGTGTAAAGGCACATTCGCTCTGGTTTGCTAGTCTTCGCGAGAGTGAAATTGAGGAATCACTTGAACTACCAATATAGATAGCTTCAAGATGCTTAATGGCTGAGAGGGTCTGCTGGCATAATTGTCTCTGATTGCGAGGTGTTTGTAGGATGTTACATATATACAAGGGTCTGATACAGCTGGCTGTAACCGGGGCTGATGCCTCCTGTATATATCTCGAGTCTCTCTTCTTCACACTCCCTTCTCTCTGTACCTTAGTCTATACACACGCACACGGTTCTCCCCAACTTCCATATCGTAACATAGGAACTTACATGACCTGCGGGTGATACTTGATGTTTTTGGAACCCAAAGCTGCGTTCTTGGAAATTTTGTAAGTACTGCATTAGGATGGTTGGGAAAGATGCCAGAGGTATGCCAGGCAGACTGAATATTCTTCTCTGTATGTCTTCGCCTCCGCATCTATATAGAACTTCCAAAATGTATCTTTGGCCACACCAGTACCTGTATTTGCACTGGGTATTGCTGCCACTTGTCCATATGTTAGCTGAAGAGGAACGAAGAGACCAAACATCGAGAGGTTGAAGGAGATGGGTAGAGTGACCAGGGTAGGACATGAGAATAATTTTATTGGACCATGCGTTGCGGCAAAAGGTAAAATTGTAGTGAGAGCGGTGGCCATCAAGAAGAAGCCGAAACTCACTCTTCACTAAACCGGATTAGGTTTGTTAATTAAAGTGTTGAAGCCATCTCAATCCCAGTTCATCTGTTGTGTACCTCATCTTACTATATGCAAAGCGCATCACGTGTATTATCACCCTTGACTTCCGTATACCAACATAGGTAATGAGATGTACCCGGTGAAATTACCATCGGTGGAAACATTAATGTTCCCGTACCACAGCATTCCACCACAGTTTCCAATTCCCATGTACCATCTTGAGTACTAGTAGAGCGTGGGAGTCTGCGACCTGCACAAGTAATATATCCCTTTTCATCCATGTTCCACATATTTTGCTGTGTGATGCGGTATTTCTTGAGGAGTAGCTGCAGTTTGCAAAAATAATCTCAGATGGGAGAGGATTGTTGACAAACGCTCGCTGTCGGTCTAAATTTAATGCAATCGAGCGAAGATATCTGGATTGCGATTGAGCAAACCACGCTGCCAAGTTGAACCAAGTTTAGCCACAGTGGGATCCCCCTCTTCCTCTGCTCGCTTTGTACTTGGGAGTGTGCTTGGGAGCGTCCTGAGAGCGTACTTGAGAGCGTACAGTCAAGTAGGCTGGGAGTGTGCAATCGAGTGCAATCCAGTGCAATCGGGAGCGTACTTGGGAGCGTACTTGGGAACTTGATTGGGAACGTGCTTGGAAGCGTCTTGAGAGCGTACTTGGGAGCGTGCGTGGGAGTGCCTAATGAAGTGTGTTTGGAATCGTGGAGTACGCGGCATCATGCATAGTATCGAGTGCAGATAGATACAAATATATGTAGGAAAATATAAGTTAAATAATCAAAGTCACGCGAAAGTAAAAACACCACGAAAGCTGGAAAGTTCAAGGACCTCTCCGAAATCAGTTGAAACGCTGCGAAAGCCGGAAAGTTGTCGGTGCATTCCGAAATTCGCGTGAACTTTGAAAGCAGCCCGGAGTTCTGCGATGAAGAGCGCTGAAAAAACCGACAAAGACAGAATCCACAGGGCGCTCGAGAACAGGGCACGTTACCACACCTCCTACCGTGACTTGGCCGATGAATTTGGTATCCCGGCTTCCACTCACCGTGACCACGTAGCAGGAACCCAAACACGCCAAAAATCACATGAAGCATACTAGGTCCTGAGTCCACCTATGGAGAAGGTGCTGGAAGACTGGGCTTTGTAGATGGATACCTAGGGCTTTCCTCCTAGACTTGATATTTGCAAAGTAATGGCATAGGAGCTAGCAACGCTCCCAAGTACGCTCGCAAGACGCTCCCAAGTACGCTCCCAATGCGCTCTCAATTACGCTCCCGATTACACTCAATTGCACACTGCCAGCACGCTTGACTTTACGCTCCAAAGTATGATCCCAACTACGCTCGCAAGGACGTTCTAAGAAGTGCTCTTGAGTGCAGGTTATGTAACGCGCTTAGATGTAGAGACTCGCAGAGTAGCAGGCGTGTAGTGGGCGGCGTGTGGCGGGCGGCGTGTGGCGGGTTGGGTATGATGGCCGAAATCATGACGTCGGTTGATATCGTAGTCTGAACCTTATCTTTAACGCGCTCACCACGACAGGATCTCACAATGTCTCACGGTCATGGTGTTGACAATTGCACCCTGAGATTCTGCTGGAAAGGTAGACAAGTGAATCTTGGGGAGAGCAGATCTCCGAGACTCCGACTCAGATTTTCCAGTGGAATCTGCAGCCCGCTTCCCACCGATTTTGGGCGTATATGTGCGTATTCGGTCCAGGGCTGAGGGTGGTGATGGTGATGGTGATCGCGATGGTGATGGTGATGGTGATGTGATGGTGATGGTTGCTGTGATAGTCTCGGTACTGGCCAGAAGTGGAAATGCTTTGCCAAGTAGGTTGACGGTGTTAACGTCATTACTTCCACAGACTTAGAGCTTGCTATCGGCCAAAGCTTCCGCAAACTCAGAGTTTTCCATCGGCCTAAAGCTTCCCATGGAAACGCTACTCCCACTGAACCGCGGCTCTCTCAAGCGCGGTTCTCTCGACCGGGCTTCTCTCAGGCTGGCTTTCAAGTACTCTCTTCAAGCGATCTCGAAAGAGCTCCCGCTGGAAAGCTGGAAATATCCCGGCGCTTTCAAAGTTGCCCCAAAATTTTCAACTGGTTTCAGACTTTCGCGCCGGTGAAAGCTTGCAATCGAGTTACGTAAAATCGTGGAGTTGCCTTCACTCGAGCCACGATTGCAGTTGTGATGTGAGAGGACCTGGGAGGTGCCCATGGCGGGGTAATATAGCGGGGTACGGGTGCGCGCGGACGACGATTTGACCGTCCGAGATCTTGTTTTATCCGACTTCCATGTCTCAGACGTTATCATTTGAAGAGATCAGACATGATTGATTAAATAAGATGGATCCGATCTGTCACCATCGATGACTCCAACAACCGAATGCATAGACTATTACTATTTGACCTGGGAGGAAGTCGCCGATACACTGAGATTACCGAATTGACTCACAGGCTGCGGACTCACAGTCGTAGACTCATCCACGAGTTTTCACTCGCAACCGCTACTGGTATTTGCAATCGTGAGCTTCCATAGACTTCCATAGAGTTATAGGCTTTCATGTATATAAAGACCGAGCTTCTCCCTTAGATAGTAGAATAGATTTCGTCCGCTTTACATTCGTAACATAGACGGTGGTGTATCAGGATGGTAAAGGGTGGTAAAAGGCCGTGCAAATGTTGTTACTCTCTTGTAAAATATCTCGAGTCTTTTCCCACCTCTGTTCTCTCTGTAGCCTAGAATACTCGAGTACCCACACACGGTTCTCCCCTTCATTTCGCAACATAGGCGGGAGTCTCTACAAATCCGAGCCGGTAGATATCTTACACGACAGCTTAATGATATCGCTAGACACAGTATCTTACGGCGTGGGCTGGTTTGATTATTAGCTATTTTGCATTCACCCGCTTGTGGGTACGGTATACAATCTTCCCACTATCTCCGCTACACCAAATCCAACATAGGGATGTTCATGTCGTAGCCTCCCCACCAACCTCCTTCATCTCCATTACGGTGTGGCTTAGAGATGATACAGTAGCCAGTGAAACAGTACTAAGACTTGATACCGACGAATAAACGGCGGGTGTGCGCGAATCGAGTCACCATCTTGAAAATTCAATGTAACACTGGATTTACTCGCAAGACATCAGTTTCGGACATGACGACCAATGACGTTTCATGCCCTGAAACCTCAGATGAGCATGATAACGTTGTATGCACCTACCCACCAAGGTACTCACCACCATTGAGCCGCAATCTTGGAGGGGAATCCCTGTCGATGGGATATACCGCGCCGATCACAATCGATCGGCACGGGGTTTAATGTCTCCCATTTCTCGATCAAACCTAGTCTGTATAGAACTGTGCTTTGACAAAGGCTGGGTTAATATCCATGCCACGGTGCGGATACAGAATCACAACTCTCACTCGCTAGCTCATCAACCGTGCTGAGATTGTCATCCGGCATGTCAATACACTTGTATCTACTGCGCATGCATGGCTTCGGTTAATGTTCCTCTAGTGTTGAGATTTCATAGGTGGCCTCGCAATTAGCCGGTTGCTATGTCCAGCCCACTAGCGTTTGGCACGTACCAACAAATTGAATAATGCGGGGGTGCTTCGAAACAACGTGGTTGTCCCGACGGGCTGGATAAGATCAGGTTTCATCTGACGATCACCCGATAACCGAAGGGGTTACCGCAACCCGCATACCCGCATTCCCGCATTCCCGCATCTCCGCTACCTCATTCCACCGCGTAATTAGCCTGAAACACCCCATACACTGCAAGATGAGAGTTGCATACCGCATTATCTGAAAATATACTCGAGTTATGGACAATAAGCCGTGAGAGTATTCACCACCATACAACTCCCAGCCATAGCTAATCACTCGTTCATAGTTTATCACCTACATTGGGGGTGTACTTTAGGAGGGGATCTTCCTATACCAATGAATAACAGCATTTTAGCACAGAACTTGGGTTGGAGCTCCGATAAGCGCCGTTGCGGGAATAGTATGTGACGACTGCAATGGGAAAGCTCTGAGGGTGTTGGGGATGTGCCTTTCATGCCCTTTTACTCATACAAATGAATGACGAAAAGGCACAGGTAGTATGGTAATCAAGGTACTAAACGATGTTATAACACCTCTTGATGCCTTTTTGGAAGACGAAATGACTTTACTGGGTGCAATTTCAGCTAGTGACTTTATGCAAGTGCTGGACTCCCCACCAAAGGTGCCGCAATCTACTTGCCATGCTTTAAAATGACTGCCTTTTCAATACCCAGGATCCTACATAAAAACGCCTTGATTTGTGGCTCTTTTACACATCAAACCTCAGGTACATTATATGTGCGCATTTCTTCAACTGCGGGGGGTGCCCCAATGGTGTCTTGATTGTACTTTAGGTGCTGGTTCTGCTCACAGGTCTTCCTTGCTATTACAATAGCCATAGCCACCTCTACCGCCACTTAATTACTATACCAAACCACTACTATTACTACCGCTTCTTGTTACCATATTGAGCTAGAATGTGCGAAACTGCTAAGGAGAGGGCACAGTGTGCAAGTACAACAAGCGAGCGTATTTAGATGACAGGTGCATTGAGAAGGTGGAAGGTTCGGCGCTCCCAGGTGTGGTGGCTTTGGTCAGTTCCTTTTCAGTGGAGTTAGAAGGTCTTTACTAAAATTTGGTATAACTTGAAAAGGAAGACATGAAAAGGGTGGCGACAGACTGCAGGACTGAACACGTGGAGAGATATGGTGCAATAGCATAGCGCCATTTACACGGTGCCTCTTACTCCCAGATATATCCCCAACTCGGTTCTTGCGCTTCAATGTCTTTTATTTTTGGGGTGGGGGGGCACTGTTCGGTGCTTTTTCTGGGCCTATAAAGAAGCACATTTCCGACTTCGCTAGAAAGGTATTAATGTAAGCGGACAAAACAGGCACGAGGAAAACACAAATGGCACAGAAGATACGCATGTTGCTAAGGGGAAGACATGGGGAAGCAAAGCGTCGGAAGTTCTCGCTACACATACACCCTCCGTATCTTCGGGCAGCACCACCTGCCCACTCGCTGCCCCTTAGCAAATAGTCAATAAGCCTCATCCCGCAACACCACCTCCGGCCGTCTCCCGCCGATGGTGTTTCATAACATCGCCGAACTTAGTCCTTCCCGTATGCTTAGACACGTGAAATCGGCGCGGAGGTGGTGCGATAAGCGAGAAGGTTTCGCACTTAACTCAAAACGGTATGGCGCGTTGTACGTACATAGGTCACTCCCGCGGGCTCCCGAAAACGGTTAGCTCCACTAGCGGAGACTGAGGTTACTTACGTGCGTAGGGTCTTCCGGTGTAGTGCTTAGCACCGAACTTGAACTCGTTCGCTTGTACTATATAGATCTGGCGTTGAAGCTGGTAGTTGAGAGCGCGCACTGCATTTACGCGGACATGGTGCCAGCGTGAGAACGTGGGGTCGGGAATTCAAATATCCCGCTGTCTGCGTCACGATCTTTAAACGCCCGCTGTGGGATGTCATTGCAGTTCCGTATTCATGGTGTTAGGGGTTGGAAATTTGTGACACGGTCAGCATCTTGTCGGAAATAATGAGACGGCCTGCACGGGAGCGAGTAGTACCCCGATGTCTCATCTAGTGGGTTCTTAGTCTCAGGTCCCGGGATGTCCCGGGCGGTGGTGTGGGGGCTGCTGGGTTCTGGCTCGAGACGTCATAAGATACTGTAAGTCGGCGTGCAAATTTCGGGTTTGATTGATCACGAGCCACTCGCAAAGCTCGGTTGTGCAGATAGCTTTCACTATACATCATCGGTAGAGCGGTGTCATTGTGCCGTTCTGGCGGTGTGGATGTAGCACGTATTTGGATAACTAGCTGCCATGGTATCGCATGGAGACGGTCGCAGTGTTGAGTATGGTGGTAAAGAGCGGCAGTTCTATTGCTGAGAAGGGTGGAGAGCTGGAGTTCGGCACATGCTGACTTTAAATTATGGCTCTCACTGAGTTTTGCGAGATAATATCTTGAACAGTTTCCCCCGTACCAATACGAAAAGGCAATATGATCTCCCATATCTGCAATTTGACATCCCATTCATTAGACCCATTCATTTACTGTAATGATTTCCACCTAGATATATCGCGGTCATATCACCACTGCCTGCGCAACATTTCTGCTTCAATACCCCCTTGACGTGAGGTTTTGTGGCGAAGGCAATAGTCGATTCTAAGGAGTGCTGCCAGGCAGTTCCGCTTTAAACTCCACCCGGGATTGTAATATGACTTGCTGGGCCGAGTTGGTTTTTCGGGGTTTAAACCAGATTACCGTTATTGCCGCAACGGCAAGCCCAACAGCAATGATGGAACCGATTACTATGCCGGCGATAGTACCGGGAGATAGAGCATTGCTTTTTTTCGTACTGCTCGGGATTACGGTGGGCATCGGACCTTTTGCTGGGTTCGTTTCGCTTGCGTATAGCGCCCATGATGGGTTTCTGGAGGTAGTGCTGTAGGAAATATTCGCGCAGTGCAGGTTCAGGAATGTACCTTGACCGTAGCCGTATTGCAAGTTTGCCGAGTAACAATACGCGTACGATGATCCACTACGTATGGCAAGTCAGTTTTAGTGCCAAAGATGTCCGCGGAATATGGCATGTATGCAAACCAGTATACAGTCCCATCACTAATATCAAAACTTGCCAATACGGAGTAAGAGTGACTACTGTATGGTATGCACACGCTGTAGGGTGTGCATTTGACTCCACTATTATTTATTTTAGCAGCTCATAATATAACATGTAGTCAATAGATCAGCATACGTCGGGCAACACAAGCCTGTTACAGTCTCATCCCTTAATCCTTCTTGTGCAAAAACAGTACAGTAGGTATCGGCGGAACTGTCGCAAACACCGACGTTGCAAGTTGATGGATTGTTCCAGCCGAGTGAATCTGACACCTGCCTCCTCAACTGTCTTCGGAGCTCTGGTATTGGGGTCGGCTGCATATCCACGGAACTCGGAACACCATCGTTGAAGTGTACAGTTGAGGTTGGGATCCAGGGGTATGAACAGGGAGATGGGATCTCTTGTGACGTCGCGGATGTAAATGGCGGAACTAGTACGGCAACAATAACACCGCCGAGTATAAGATGTGGATGGATCTTCATGGTTAGCGGCTTTGTTTCAACTTACCAGGTTCTAACAGAGCGGCAGCGCCCTTATAATTCACATCGACATCACACCACCCCCAAACATACTGGAAATCTTCCTGCAGCCCTACATGCCCCGAATCAGAATTTCTCCTTACGACACTGGAGCCAAGACAAATGTTCATGCACAAGCGCGGCATAGTGCTGTAGTTGAAGCAGGGGCTGAAACTTTAAATAAAAATAGAGGTAGTGCTAGAAATAGAGGCAGTGGCAAGTCTTGGCCTGCAGTATTGTCAACCATCCCGTCGGACGGCCGTCCCCCGCCGTCCGTCCGCAATATCTTCAGGACGGACGGGACGGCGCCAAGGCCGCCCGTCCCGTCCTCGCCCGCTGAGGACGGCGTGTCGGCCGACATCCACCGTCACCGGCCGACATCGGGAGGTTGCTATAAATACATATACTGTAACTGTAGAGCGCGCGGTACAAGATATAAATAGATTTATCTATATTTATAGACTCTCAATCAGTAGTAAGCATTCAGATTCAGTTTGAGCGCGCGGTACAAGATATAAATAGATTTATCTAGACTCTCAATCAGTGGTAAGAATTTAGGTTCGGATCGAGCGGATGTTGAAGGATCGAGCCGATGTTGAAGGATCGAGCGGATGTTGAAGGATCGAGCCGATGTTGAAGGATCGAGCAGATGTTGAAGGATCTTGCTTCACAGTCAAGATAGTGGAGAAATGTACTTATTATAACTGAACATCTATTATGTATGATGACTCGCAAATCATCAATGGATGTCGGCCGATGACCGCCGGGGACGGCCGGGGACGGAAATTTACCGTCAACGGCCGTCCCTTCCGTCCGTCCCCGTCCGGCCTCAAAAAAGACGGCGCCGTTCCGTCCTAGCTCAGGACGGACGGGACGGTTGACAACACTGAATCTCCGGACTGTTGACACGAGAAGATGATGGAGAAGAAGAGAAGATGATGAATTGTCTGTCGATCCAAAGAGAAGGAAAACTATGGACTTATATATGAAAGAGAGAGAAGGAAAACCCACTGCCGACTGCCAAAGCCGGAGCCCAATGCCGAGTACCAGTGCCGAGCCCTCCTCCTCGCCATGGGGGCAAGCGAGGCTGGTGGGGGCAGGCGAGGCTGGTGGGGGCAGGCGAGGCCAATGGGGGCCGCAAGCCACCGGCCACAAGCTCGAGCCCGCCAGCACCGAACACTAGGGAAGCCACCGGGCCAAATCCCTAGTCAACATTTGTTCTCTGCGTTGCCTTTCAGTCTATAGCTGAAGTGCTTGCTGCATTTGTCGGCCTCCCACCTTGCCTTGACTGCTGACCTTCCCTCGGAGATCCGTCTGGCCATATTCGAGGCCGAGGTGTACGGCCGCTCCATCGCCGTGTCCCCACTGGCATCGCGGGCTGCGTTTGACTGGCGGTCTGCTTCTTGGTTCCCGGGGATACCGGAGTGACCCGGAACCCAGTGAATCTCCGTTTTGATTCCGTGGGCGAGGAGAGCCTGTGCCCCTCGATTGATCCGTCTTGCAAGCCGCTGTCCAGGGCCTGGCTCCAGATGTGCCGTCCGTCGAATGGCGGCTTGTGAATCGCTAAAGACCGCCACCGTCTTCACCCCATGTATTTGCAGTGTTTCTCTCTTCTCAATCGTCACCTCGAGCGCGAGTCCGATCGCCCACAGTTCGGCGTCAAAGACCTTCATACGTCCAGTGCCCAGATAGCTGCGGCGGGACCTCCACTCGTCTCTGTGCTTGCATATACGGTCTCAGCCTTTAATCCGTCTCTTACAAAAACAGTACAGTAAGTATTGGCGAAAATGGTAAACACCGACATTGCAAGATGATGGATTGTTCCAGCCGAGCGAATCAGACTCCTGTCTGGTCAACTGTCTTTGGAGTTCCGGTATCGGCTTGGCTACATAGTCTTCGGGACTCCAACACAATAGGGGTAAACAGTTGAGGTTGGGGCCCGGGGGTATAAACAAGGAGATGGCAACTCTTGTGGCGCCACTGATGCATATGGTTCAGTCAGTACAGCAATGATAACACCGCTAAATGTAAGAAGTGGACTGAGTTTTATGGTGATTGCAGTTTTCTTTCAGCTAGGTTTCGACAGAGTAGCACCGCTCTTATAATGAGAGGCGTCCTGCCACCGCAAAATTGCAACTTTCTCGCCGTGCATCTTGGATCTTGTCCGGCAGTAGTTCTGCAGGGAGTAGCTAGATGTAGCCATTGTAAGCTCCTTGCAGCCAACAACATATATCGAACAGAGCCTTTCATTCACTGGTGAAATATGCAGCATTAATTTACCCTTCTGCCGGCCAAGATCCAAGACGCAAGGCGAGAAAGTTGCAATTTGCGGTGGCAGGACGGCTCTATTATCACTTCGGCTCGAAAGCACACCAGTTCCACATGGCCAAAGAATTCCAGCAGCCCGCATTCGCAGGACCAGAATTTCTCGCTATGACACTGCAGCTAAGATAAATGCTAATGCAAAAGCACATGTGGCTGACGCTTAAAATAGGAATGAAGGCTGTGCTAGGTCATTGCCTAGATATCTGAACTGTACAACTTCGTGAGGGTAATACCGCAGATCACAAATTTCGGAGACCGTTTTATCCTATTATTGTGTTGTAAAGTTTCGGTAACATAGCTGTTGCATTCCATACATAGAATTGTCGTAATTGTAGATTAAGAGTGCTGTCTGCGGATAGGAAAGTACTTTGTTGGTCAGATGGTGGTACCCGAGCTGTGGGGAATAAGTAGGTACACAGCAGCACACACCTTCACCATAGCCCGTAGGTCCATGACAACCATCACCACCATCACCACATGTGCACTATCGCCACCATCATCATCGGCATTCTGCCACTGCTGCAGTGCGCTGCCCCCACACATATCTGCATGTCCAAAATCAAAGGTGCAACGAGAAATAATTGTAGAGCTAAAAGTAACTCCGAGAAGTGATAACCCCATCACAGAATACCTGCTATGCATTGTTTTATTTGGCTGTGAAGGTAAAGAATTTTAGTTTTCGCAACATTGTACAAGAATCCCCAAAATACTGATTGTGAGAATACTTAAAACCTCTTACCTGACTAATTACTGTGGCATGATTATTTCAACTGAGGATAGTGTATCTCAACTGTCACCACTGCAGTCCACTGCAATGGTGCCAAATCTGGCTGAATGATATGTGTGACAGTGGCAGGATAGTCATAAAGTTTGAGAGGTTACCACGAGCCAACAAATATCCTCACATCAACATGATATTTTAGTCACCCTCATGTGAGGCTAATGGACGTCTACTGGCCTCACATGAGCCTTACCTGAAATAGAGCTTCCTCGTTAAAGTATGTACAGGAGCTAGCGGCTGAAAGCCTGAACAACTTCGATCCGAAATCCTACTAGTCCGAAATCGTTTAGTGAGTACCACTTTTTTGAGTCCGGGGTTGTATGTTGTTGTTTAATCATACTGTATTCACTCTTACTAGAGTATGACAGGACCTGAATAACCCCCTCCGCCTCCGGGCGAGCCGGCTAGATGGCGGAGCTCCCTCCCCGCTACCCTTCATCCCCGCTGACAAATGAAAGTTGAGAGATAGAACAAAAGGAAAAGAGAAGAAGAAAAGGAAAAGAAAAGAACGAATATAAACCCACTGCTGCCGCCTCCCGCACCTGAGTCAGCCTCCGCGCCTGCTCCATACCGCCATTCATTTGGGCGGGAACTTCCCGACTTCAGTAGCCGCCAGGAAGTCCACCACCGCTTGGTCGCATTCTTCCATGGAAAACAGCTCAGAAATCTGCACATGTCGGCATCTGCCTGCTTTCCAGCCTGTCACCTTTCCCACCGCTTTCCAGAGCACTTTCTGCTGGTCTCTCCACCGGCTGCAGTGGCGGAAGAGGTGCTCCCGCGTCTGGGAGACTGTCCCTTTACACCACCAGTATTTGTCGTCATCTCGGTGGCCGAATCGTTTTAGGTAGACTCCAGTGGGTGCGATCCGGGGTTGTATTGTTTGGTTATGAGGTGGTGCTATCAAGCGAATGCGTGTAACCCCTTTCCTGCGCTAAGAGCTTATGATAAGAACACTCGTTTCCTACGAAAAAGAAATAGCACTACTTATTTACCAATTTTGCAGGCTATAGAGTTTGCAAAGTTAGAGTAGTTGCTGCTGTACTCGCCGGATTTTCAACTTTCCGGATACCCTTATGATTAATTAGATGACTTCAATAAGAGTAGATTATATTGAGATCTCGCTGCATTCATGCCCGCTTAGATGACATCACTGTTCGTAGTAACGTAGGGGGAGTGAATTTCATTGCTTGGCACTTGCATTTGAGTTAGTAGCCATTCGACTGTAGTGTGTCATTAGATGAGTAGTCATTTTAAATCAATGCGAACCCAAGGGCGCTTATGATGGGATGTCCGAAGACTTGAAAATCCGACGTATAATAGCCGCATCTATGAATCCAACTTAAATCGTTCAATCCTTCCACGTACTATCGTCCAATCAGAAAATTCCCTAGCCCTACACCGGCTTTGTACGAACACTGATGCTCCACCATTTGCTCTATGTATTTCTGTGATGGAATGGAATGTATACCTACTAGGGGGCTGTTTTCGTAAGTTGGCAAATGCTGTATATTCTTTCCTTCGTTTGTTCGTAAGAATTGCGAGACGAGCACCTCCGATGAAAATCCTGTGCGTTAGTATATCTCAGTATCTATGAACATTGGAACAAAGTATATCATATATTGTATCAAAATCGGCATCACCAACAGAGTGAAAAATGCAACTAAGCACAAAAATGTTACCATCTTTTATCTTGGGACTGTTAGTTTCTGCCTAACATGATTGCAATAACTGACAAGCTTACAACCATTGTCGACAAGGACGTCATAATCCTACATACCAACTAGCCTTCAAATACTACACCTTGGTCCCATAGTATGTCAAGAGCGGAGCAATTAACATCCTATTTTCGAACATTACCACCTGAGTATAATATCTACTAGCCTATGTTAACTCTATGAATATTGATCGGATTAAGGCATTTGTCGACGTCAACTGATGTGCAGAGTGTTGTCCGGACAGGACGGACAATGAATAAAGTCTGGTGTATTGTTCTCCAGACTGTAGTAATGTGATACACTCGTTGACCAAAGTAATAAGCCCCATTCTCTCAACGCAGCCTTCAGCCGATTGCGTTTCAAGAACATTGTAATATGGACCCTCCAGTATGCTCAGATACGTGAAGCTGGCGCGAATATCGATGTACAATAAGCGCGAAAGGTTTGTTCGGTAGCTTGACTTAAGAGAGATAGGTGCGTTATGCGTATGTCAGGTTAAACAGGCGGACTCCCGAGTGCTATGCTAGGGCCGGAATGTTACGGGACACTTGAGACTCACGGCAACGTGCGTGGGGTCTTCCGCCGTAGTGCTTGGCACGGAACTTAAACTCGTTCGTTGAGTACCTCCCGTGGTAGGATTTGCCAAGCCTATGCGTGTGATTTCCACCACCTCATGCATACGGCCCAGGCGCCTTATTAGGGGTGTGGGCGCGTCCAACGCCCACACCTAAGCCGCTCGCTAGCGGGGCACATCGTAGCCACACTCCCACCAGAGCCACCTCCCCCGCTCCCAGTTCCCACATCTATTCAACTTGGAGCTCAATTAACTCCATGAGTTTTACTTTGACCAGGATATTGTTTATATATGAAATGTAGTTAACAA
>Ga0307514_10000563_pt1 | contig 70418 bp, 62 predicted proteins | sample 16_EM_MG_FD_203088 | JGI IMG/M metagenome (GOLD analysis project Ga0307514, IMG submission 203088) | Populus trichocarpa ectomycorrhiza microbial communities from riparian zone in the Pacific Northwest, United States - 16_EM | ecosystem: Host-associated > Plants > Roots > Unclassified | place...
TAGACCTCGCCACGGATCTTAGATCACTATTGAGAATCTTACCATTGAACCTACTTTTAAGATCACTCTGATCCACGTGTGCAACCGTATCCTTATACCGCCGGACGCTGGCGTACGCGTCCTTACAACATATTGATAAGACTGACCACATAAAACTCAATTCAGGAACGATGCAATGCAGTTCATTGCAGAGTACATTGCTGAATGCCCACAACAATTGTTGACGCTCCAGGGGTGGTCAATTATAGGACACAGATGGAATATCAAAAATAGGAATTTGCCCATTAAGGCAGCCGATAGGTTGATTGTGGGTTATTGCCATTCCACAGCCCTTATATTATCCAAAATGCAAGACAAAACATCATTGACACTCCGGTGACAATCACTTTTAGGGTGTGTTAGTGATATCGTCACTGTCGTTGTTACCCATTGAGACGGCTTATATGTTGATTATGGGTTAATGCCATTACACAGCCCTTGCAGTTTCCACGACACAAGACCAAACATCATGCATACTTCATTGTGGCTCGTTTTTAGGGAGTGGTAGCAATATTGTCCATCACATTATTGCCCATAAAGGTGGCATATATTATCATTATGACTTGACGCGGTTGTATTGCCTATTGATGATCCAAGATGGAAGATCAAAAATCATCAAAGCTGCATTGACAACCATTTTTTAGAGGTTGTAGTGATATCGTCAATATCATGTTTCTACATCGAGGCTGCCAACTCTTTGATCATAGCTTACTGTCGTCGTTTTAGAGCAGTTAAAATATCCAAGATGTAAGAGCAAGAATCGTGGATGCTCTGTTGATGGACAATTTTGTTAGATAGTAGCAATGTTGTCTCTAGCATTGTTGGCTGTAAAGTCAGCCAATACATTGTTTATGTGTTATCATGACCAAGTCTCTTTTTGATTATTATACTCACAAGACCAAAAATTGTGGACACATTGTTGATGCTCATTTCCAGGATTGGGCAATGAGTGTGTAACTTTCCCTTTGACCTATTACAATGGCTCATACAATCACTTTGAAGGATGTAAATATACAGCCCTTCATTTGCCAAATGTATAACCAAAAATCGTTAATGTGCAGTTCAGGCTCACCTGAATCGCATACTAGTAGTGATTGGATGCCCAACAATTGTATATAAACATTCACACAGTCATTATTAGCAGCTGATAAATCATGTCTATGTATAAACATTTCCATCCAAAAGCTTTGATGGCAGCAATTTCTGTTCCACCAATGCACATATTATCTGAGTGATAAATGACATTGGCCATCACCTAACAGTGCTTCTGGCCAGCAATTATCATTATGCAGATCTGTATACTAGTTTCTGATGTATGTAGCCTGACCTCCTCACCTTTCCGGATTCAGCTCATTCACTGTAAATTCCATGACCTACCGAAATCAATTTCTGAAATCTCGACCCGGTGAACCATCGCTCCATAGAGAGTTATGCTGTTAAATGTATGACCAAATGCAGCATGACGGTCATCATTCATTCTGGTTCACCTTGTGGTTTGACCTCTGCATCTGTTACTTCTACGACATTATAGATTTAAATATCATTAGTGAGTTTTGTCTCTATATAAGTTTTAGCTTTCTGACTTAAAAGTACCTGGCAGGACGATATCACCTTGATTAGTCGTCAGTTACTGTGATTCAGAGCCTAGAACATTGACATAGCCTATCCGACCTTTGCTCACCCATATAGGAATTCTCATGTCTCACAATTTGGTATCTGAAATCTAGTCAAAGCTGACACATCGCAAAATAGGTACACAGATTGCTTATCAAAGAGATACATTGTCAAAAATCCCAATTGGCCTATTCACATCTCCAAAATGCAGAAACCGTCACCATTTCTTAGTCCGAATCGGCTTTCTATATGGTAATTAGGTTGCTACTCAATATGCAGGGGTAAAAGCTTATGGGTTCCACAGGCTGTAATTTCGTGTAGGGTGATGCCTCGGAAGCTGTACCAGGCAGGAGTGACAGAATGCATTTGGGTATCTGGAGTTTCCGGGAACGTATTGTCATAATACTACTTCCTGGGTAAGAGCTCCCTTGCGGTATTCACAATTTCCCGAAGATGAAACAATGAGTCTCAACAAGCTCACCACATGTTGTCGGTCCAGATGACACTGCATCAGCCTCCGTATACGGTTGAACATCTGCGGCAACCCTCAATCCTATCGTCCTGTACATCCTATCTCTCTCACATCAGTATTGGGCCATGTTAACCCAGACTGGTTTTGTCAATTCATGAAGCTTCATCTGCTGCTACCGAAAACGCTGCATCTGATGTTGAACGTTTTTGGAATATGTGTTCATCAAGCAGCCAGGTCCGTCATCGTTGTTTAGCTTACCCAGTACAGAATCTTCTGTATAATAATCCTTGCGTTCCCCATCCTCCCCTTTGTCGGGACATGCAAGAATGCTGAGACTATCTTTGATGGCATTCAATATCGTCCCAAACATTGTGTCAGGCTTTGTGGTTGTCAATCTTACGTTGGTAGCATTTCTCATATCTTCCTGCTCCTGCTCAATAGCTGTCTTTGCATCTTCAACTCACTTTCATGCCACAGCTGCCTCTCTATCTACACAATCTTTGATCCAGTTCTCCTTGTCATGGTTGCTTAAAAGGTGCATTGCTTGTCGTGCATTTGCAACAAGCCTCTTTTTGGATCGCCAGTGGCGCAATCCTCCGACAGATTGCACCCGTTCTGCTTCCAAGTGACTCTTGCCATCATTCGCTTCAGAAGGGTGGTGGGGAGAGCGTATTGTTAATGTGCCTTACTTGCCTTCCAGTAGTGGTGGAAGGTTCAATTTCAGAGCATTGACCATTGCATTTTGACTTTACTTTCTCGATTGCTGAGAGGTTGGATGATGCAAGATATGGACCAGGTGGACGCAAGCTGCGTCATTTGTGTCGAGGTTTGTATGCTGTATTGACTGGAACAAAGCAAAATCTACATTTTGACTATCCCTATATTGGGAATAGCAATGTTGACTGTGTATCAGTTCATGATGTTTAATGTCTGTATCATCTAACACCCCGGGGATTTCTTGAGACATACCTCAGCAGACATCCTTTCAGTTAAAGGATGTTCTGTTTATCTCTCAGAAACACAAGGTTTGGGCTGTCGTTCACATTGATGGATCCTGCTGATGAAATACACAACATTGTACTGACTTGTTGTAAATCGCAGGAAGGTTGGAAGCCCGGACATTCTGCAGCTCTACGCAGTAGGATTCATACTGTGTTGACCTTGGAACTTGGCTGTTCCACATTCCATTTTGCCTTGAGGCGAACCATATATTCCTCAGGACTTCCCACCCTATTTCGTGATCATTTTCCTCTTCAATTCCATACCAATTAAGGCTCTACAAATACCGCTGGAAGGTATGAGTAGATCTAAATTGAGCAGAACAATGGGCATTCCATCCAATACACTACCCACTGAGACACAACCACACCGCAGACAGCAGTTAGTCCACCGTGCAGCGATATGCCACCAAAACACCTCGATACTGAAATGCACACTGTGGCCTGGTTGTGGGAGACACAGGTATGGAGAGATACTCAAGGATAATAACATGCTGATCAATGTAAAGTCAACACTCAGAATAGAACATACGCTGGTTCCCTTGATCTTCATGTCCAACAGAATACATCTCTCAAATTTTGCTCACAACAAGAATGAGTAGCCTGTCTATTTGACAATTCCCAATCAATCTTCAATGATCTACAAGATGCCCTCAACTCACAGTGTTGTAATGGTTTCACTCCTGCCGATTCCGATCAACAACTGCAATTTGATTCAGATGTGGCTGGATGATGGTTGGTATGCAAACCTAGAACTGGTGATCAAAGTACTCCGGTGGACACTGCAGCCTCCCAGCTTTAAACAAAATCCCAGTTCCGAGACCACATATCACGAAGTACCCTGTGCAGATGGCACGTTCACTCATTGCAATCCAGTTAGAGTAGCATCGCTTCCAGACTGTCCTGAGTACAGCGACCTACATTATCTAGAGCAAAATGTCTGTTTTTGGTGCAAGTGTCCAAAAAACAACCTTTCAGATTATGTCCCACCTGAGAAGCAACACCCCTGGTGGAATCACAACCTATATGGAACGCACGGCGAGGCCAACACCTCCAGCAGCTGATGCCGAGCTATCATCGCGCCATATTCCCCAACGATTCAATGTCTTTCAACATATTCCCTGTGTCATAAACAACCTCCCAAAGCCTGACCTCCTCCACACAATGCAGACTCACATCCTGGGCCACCCCTACATGTGGATTTTCCAAGTGATGAAGCTCCATACATGGCTCGACAAGTACATTGCAATCACGTTATTCATGCCCGCATACCTCAAACTCACAAAAAGAAATACATCATATGAGGAAGTTTCTCAATGGAACAGGGTGGTCATAAATAGAATGAGCTGGTATCTGCTTGGAGTTGCAACCCAGACTCTACAAGATGGAAGCCCTACTCATCGTCCAATAATCAATCCTGCAATGGAGTGCACATCAGCATTTTACCATTCTATCTTTACACTCAATATACATCTCACCAGATTGCAACATTGAGCTACATGGAGGACGTGTTGTGCCTTTTTCACACCTTCAAAGATGTTTTCTAACTCAGGGGAGCTGGCAAATATTCAAAGACTGAAGCCAATACCCTGCGAAAGGAAATTGTGAAGAAGGGAAAGGTAAACGAGGAAACACATGCTGAATCTTGGATTCCGTCCAACATGAGGTGTATAATGATAGCCTGGCAGAATAACCTCAGCCACAAGATGGATGTTTCCAACAATCTGGATGCAGACCGCAACATTCCAAAGATCCACTTCATGTCTCATTGAGTTCAACAGATTCGTTGACACCGAGCCTTGGAACAGTATTCTCCCAAGAGACATGAAGAAGTACATAAACGAACCACAAGGACGGTTGGAATGCCTCCAATCACAATCTCAACAATCTGCCATAAGCGATCACCTTTCAGCATCCCATCCTCTGCATGGAAATCAGTGAGCTCAATCTCCAAACCTTTACTCAGCATTGGGTGAAACGCACTGCTGCCAGGAAAGTCCTTTCTTCCACTGCTGATCTGGCTGCCACCCTAAGCTCCAAGTCATATGCAAAGCCCAAATTCCTGTGACCCCAGAACCACCGTAATGGAAAGCATTCTGATGCTATGATCAAAGACTTCGGAGCATATCTTGACAATACGCAAGACGCAACACACCTTGTGGCAATATACATCGGCATGCAAGAGTTCATCAAGAATAGAAGTTTTGATATGATGTATATATTGGACGAGCAGCTGAGAGCAATGGAGTTCTGTATTTACAATGGTATGCGGTTCAAGTTGAGGGTTTAGAACGTAAACAGATATCTCGGATGTGTCGATGTTCAGGAAGCCAGAACTGGTGTGGAGGGTACTGAAGAAACCCCTGGGTGTGGGTAAAGCAATGTGTGGGGTAGTGTTATGGTGTACTAAATGGGCCCCTCCCATGGCAACTGCAACAACTATTCAAAATCACGCTCCTCAACAAGGATGCAGCATTCATTGCGCACTGGTTAACCCTGACGCTCACCACAATACCTGACAACTCCAGTCACTTGGATCCCATCTCAAAATTTGTACAGGTGAGAAAAGCACTGACAGCCATTGCTTGGCAAGTTTTCAGCGTGGGAAAATTGTCGGCTGCACATGAAAGTGTTTACAGAGGTTGCTACTAGTTGTAAGACAAGAGACGGACAGAATGAGCAATGGATTGTCAATATCCATAGAGATCTGGAAACTTGGAATGATGGGTATAATTAGTAAAAAGAGACTTGCACTTTGCCTGCAGGTAGATGGAATGTGAGGAGAGATGTTCACAGCCTTACCCATTGCATTGCAATCCCGATGCAAGCATGTACCCAATGAACACATTCCAACATGTGGTTACAGCTGGCCACAATGCCAGTGTGTTTGATCTGAATTTGACACCGATAAAGCAAGAAGACACAGTGAAGCTGCAATTGGTGGGTGATACGCAACTTCATGCATGGTATTGCTGCCAGGTACAAAGAAACCTGCCACAGGGGTGTATCTGATGGCTCTGACAGAGCACATCCTCTCCGATGCAGCCATTCCAGCCAGAGGGAAATGTTTTTTGCTGATGTAGCTTGAAGTCACTATAGTGGTATGTATTCTGGTTATACCGTAGAAATAATTTTGGCAGGTGAACCTCCCACTTCAACTTTGAGGGCTCCCTTCCAACCATCTTGCCCCATTCAACCATCGACTTGTGGTCATTCATGTTGATCTCCCATTTATGGAATCTAGAAGGTGGATTCTTGATTTTTTATTAATAGACATTACCCTGGTGACACATTATGGCTACTGTTGTCAGAGTCTGATGATTGTTAGTGTGGCGGATGGTAAATATCAAGGGTACAGCAGTGTCTGACATTGACAGTACCACAGTCATCAGCCAATAAACCACTCTTCGCCCACCTATTCTTCTTCTCTGCCATCCAATTCAGTGCTATAATTTGGTGTGGTTGTAACGGCATGTGTTGTGGAGCGGCTTGAAAGTTCTGATCACCATGGTAATGCTAAATGCTGCCATTGACTCCTCCAAGTATTCTCGCTGATATTCCGGACTATTCATTGGCTCCGCTAAGCTGTGAGTAAAAATCAGCTGTATTCAACATTCTAACAGCTTCTCTGACAGCAGCCTAAGCTCGGACAACAGCTCTGACAACAGCTCTGACTGCGACTGAGTCCTGCCAGCAACTCTGACAGTAGCTCTGACAGCAGCTGAGCTCTGACAACAGCTCTGACAGCAACTGAGCTCTGAAAGCAACTCTGACAGCAGCTCTGACATTAGCTCTGAAAGTGACTGAGTTCAGATAGTGGCTCTACGGCTCTGACAGCGACCACTCTGACAAGGACAGTAACTGACCAATTCACATCGACATTATCTGTCTGATCCTCCTTCGATGCTTACGTATCAGGGTCGTTGGCTCCCTCTGGCTATGTCAGGGCAATGTTGTTGAAGTCAGCGTCTACCAATTGTAATTCTTCCGGAATTTGATTGTCTAAATCTTGTTCCTCTTGATCAACAGTCTGGCCAGAGGAAGGACTCGGTGGTGCATAGTTAGTAAACTGCATGATCCCCAAAATGGAACCATCCTGGTCCTCCGATATCCCCAGTAGCTCTTGCTTCGCTTCCCCTTCCTTCTCCTGCTCCATATGAACTAATTGATTGGCACCGATTTCATCTCCAGAACTGTCCAGTAAGTTAATATCTCAGGACTCACTATCTCCATCCTCTTGTTTCACCCTAATGGTTGATGTTTGTTCAATAGTAAGGGGGTTGGTCTTGATATATTTGATTTCATTGTCGGTTTCATCCACCATGACTGCCTTACTGATTGTAACGTAACTCACCATCAGGGGGCCTTCAATTTCGGCAAAGCTCAGACAGTTGTCCAAGCTCGATTCGTCCAATGGACTTTCAATCAGTGCAAATCTGGATAATGTGCTATCACCCTGGGTGGATATTGTGCTTGCCAAACAGGAGCCAATAGCCCGCAAGTAGGTTGCTAGATCATATTGCGGAGTAATCCAGGCAACAAGCTGGTAATTACACTGGGACACATTAGAATTCTTTTTGAAGTCTCTTGAAGCTTCAGCTCATTTCAACTCTTCTGCAATATCAACCAGATGATCATCTTCCATTCCGTGAGAAAAAGATCAACATGGACTTCTTTTGCTTTTTGATATTGATTTCCAGGTGAGGTTCCTCCCACAACAGACTGCACAGGTGAGCTAGTTGCACCACATTTAGGCCTCCTGCTTCTGACATCTACAAGTGAAAGTGGCCATGGATCGTGAGTATCATTCAGTCCAAAAAAGGATCGCTGGAAGGCTCTACCAGCACTGTTGGTCTGAAATGAATCGAATGTAGGTGATTGAGCATTGTCCCAAACCCTACAAAACTGTATGACATAGAGTCATGGACAATACCGCCAATTGTGAAGTGCCTCGACGAGTGGTACTCCTACTCTGCGCTACAGTATTTCCACTTTTTCGCAATCAATTGGAGCTTGAAACAGTGGGTGTAGTAGACCTGACAGAAATATCTAAAGTGCGTTTATCGATCGGTATAGTAGGAGGGACCTGGATCTGCTTCAATGAAGAAACTGATGTCTTCTTTCGCCCCTGACTTGATAGGGATTTTGGCTTCAAGGTGTGGCTCTTTGCAGTCTTTGACTTTCCGGCGGAATTGGTAGGTAGCTCTTTGGCCTGGTGGTAACCCTTCAGGTCACTTGTCTTTGTAAGCATCAGATAAGTCTTTGCACTGAATACACATCATTACCATCAAGCTTCATGTCCTGTCTAAGTCCCAGGAGATCTTGAGTGTTATCAGAAACGTTCTCGCACATTTAGAAAAACCTCTATTTCTCTGGCAGATGTCAGTTGATGTCAGAAACCCAATGTCAGAAACCCATTGTCAGAGACTCAATGTCAAAGACTCCATGTCAAAGACCCAATATCAGAGACTCAATGTCAGAGACCCAATGGCAGAGTCAGTTTTACTAACATGGTTACAGGTCTTTGCTATAGGTTGCACCTCAGGGTACAATTTGATATTGCAGTATGAAATGATAGAGGATTAGTAATGTTTAGTTTTCCGTCCTTGCACTGCTGTCAGGCCTTCAGTGAATGCAGACTAGCTACTCACAGCATCTATGTCCTGGGTCATTGTCTTTAGGACAGATATACAGATATCTTTGGCCCAGTTGGAACTGTCAGGAGGCTAGTTCTGAGTAAGTCATGGTGGCGTACTAAGGATGGTCATTCAGCAGATATGAGGGTCCCTGGGTGGATATGATGGTGATTGATCTGAGTGAACTGGTGAGGATTGTATGTGTAATATACCAATTACTACTAGATATGCTCTAACCCATGCTCAGAGAGATGACTACTACAACACACATTGTTACTGGGATGCAAATATGTAAGTCAATCCGGTTTTGAAAGTGCCGCAAATTCAAGTGAGATGAGTCTGAAGAAGCAATATGCTACTTAGCGGAGACTGATTAGAATAGGTAGATGCAACAATGTCAGTGGTTGTTCGGAAGGAAGAATACAACCAGATTCAGAAGGAAGTAAGGGGATGTGGGGTAGGAATGCTGATCAGTGCGCGGCCAAAACATCAACTAACAATGTTCCAACTAGGGAAGCCAAACATTTTGCTTTGAAGGAGAACTTCCCCACATTCCACACATGGAAACCAAGGGGGCTAAAGACACTATACTCTAAGCCCAAAGATAGTTTGTGGTACAACAATATTGCAAGGCTAGGCTAGCATCCAAGTCCATTGAGGGTAGGCTGCATACACAGCATTTGGAAACATAATAGAAGCCTTACTATGATGAATTTCCAGAAAGCACTCAATTGCAAACTTTTCAGCTTTAACATTGCAGTATTTTATTTGAAGTTTATGTTGCAGGGTCTTTTCCCAACAAAGTGGTCTCACTTGTATCCGCCATTCGATCCATGCATGTCTTCACCCAAATTCTAGCAATTTTTCCTTGTCAGATGAACTGGACTACAAACTAGCAGATGACATTCCCCAATTTGACAACGATACACTCAGCCAGCCATCTGAGATCGAGATATTACCCAATACAGGAGCCTTGTTTGATGACACAGTATGAGTTCATTCTTTGGAGGATGATCACTGGGACTCCCTTTATCCGTTTGGTACACCCCAACAATGGCAACTTTGTCGTTCTATTGTGAATACCTACCTAGGGAAAACAAAACTTAACGACATCCTCAAACGAAGACTTGTTGTACCCGACACCAATGCCACACACCCTGGCAAGCTCTGTCAACTCATTGCCAACATGGAGAAGATGGATGGACTTGTATACGAATGGGAGAAGAGTACAGTTAAAATCGAAAGAAATGCTGCTCCGTTCAGGTTTCAAATCCATATTTCCGTGGTAGGATTTATCCTACACCATCCCCCATTTCAGAAGCATCTCTCGTTTGCGCTTGTCAATCAAATGCTTTCCAGTGCTGAAAGTTTATGTGCTGGGAGGTGGACTGCAGACTGGTGATAGAAAATGCAGGCAAGTATCCGTTCATATTCGGAGAGATTGTTTCTTGTTACCTTTTCGTTGTGTTTTGGTGAGTTAGAGTGTCAGAGACATCATGTCAGAGAGATCATATCAGACAGATCATGTCAGAGAGAGCATGTCAGAGAGATCATGATGGAGAGAAGATGTCAGAGAGAATATATTAGTGAACATATTTGAGAGTGTGTCAGAGAGCATGTCAGAGAGCATCAGAGTAATATTGTTACTGAGAGCGTCTCAGTGAGAATGACAGGGAACATGTGTCAGTTTCATCATGTCAGAGCAGGTTGCGTGTCAAGAGTGGCAGCTCCAGTATTGATATAATTTGTCTAAATATTGAAACCTCATTACTCATTGCTAACACATCCTAGGCATCTTTGCCAGATGGATTCACAGTTGTCCGCATCATACTCAGCAGTGACAAAACTAAACTCTTTATGCAAAGTGGTGACAGAACAGCTTGACCAGTTTATCTCAATATCAGCGACCCTTCCAAGGCGAAGAGACGATCGATTATGACCAACAGGTTAATATCAATCTGTCTTTTACCGAAATGTCCCAATGGACCAAAAACCCCCACCAATAGATTTGCCTATCATGTATCTATTGCAACAATATTGCATGCTCTAGAGGAGCTGGTAAAGAGCTGATTAGCAGTTCTGTGTGCAGTTGGTTGCACTCGTCACGCACATCCCTAAATTCTGATATTCTTTGCAGACTACCCAGACCTGTGAACCACAACTATGGAGGACTATGATTGGTGCCCTCGATGCGAGATGTGCCCCGATGACATGTCCTTCTTCACCTGCAGGTCCAGCTGCCACCATTCCCAATGATACCTTGATTCGTCAAGAATGGCTGCTGCGGAGGTGGGGCAGTTGAAGTTTGCGGACTGGCCTAATATCAGTGATGCCCATGCAGGTTGTAATATATATAGTTGCTTGAGTATTGACCAGTGGCACCAGCTACTGATGGGCTTATGTAAAGATCACACCTGGGAATGGGTTTTTAGTTTTCTAAAAGATATTTATAGCCATGAGAATGGTTTGGACCTGATAGATCAATAATTTTCCATAATTCATTGCTTCTCTAACATATGCCAGTTTGGAGACGAATAAACCATTGCGAAACAACTGACCAGTGCTGAGTACAATAACATGGTGAAGATCTGGCTTGCAGCGCTAGCCCCACTTCTTGAAGGGCATCCCCACAACTTTCAGTTCATCAAATCTGTTACCTACTTCATACTGATTGCCAGCTACCACTCCCACGCTGATACCATGGTCAAATACCTACAGACTGCGCTTAGTGGCATCAGCAGCAACATCCACCTCTTCCTACCATACTGCAAGAGCCGCAGTATGAGCGAAATGCCCATAATTAATTCCGTTCCCCACTATATCGAATGTATTAGGGATTTGGGCTGTGCAAAGCACAGTGAAACTGAAATGTATGAAAGTACTGACAAAAACCTCTTCGAGGATGGCTACCATTCTTTCAACAAGGTGAGCTATATTCCGCAGATGTGACAATTGGAAAGGTGCCTCTTTCATATCAAGTCGAGAGTCCATATTCAACTTCATATTGTTAAAACGGATCTCATCTCCCCAAAGGCCGATATGTGTAGAAAACTTCTTGTGGGGGATTCTCTGGCATCCAACACATTGGCACCCAGTTTGATGCCTCGCATCAAATGTGTCATGTGCACACACAATACACCTGCAAGTGTGATATTTCCATCGGGTATCAGCATATAAGAGTTTATTGATGCTCTGAAATCCTAGTTTTCAACATTAGAAGCGTATCTGAGTGCCTCTCAAGAGTTTCAAACCTCTGAATCCCATGCATGGTGGATTCTCCATCGAAGGATCTCCCAAGCAAACATTGTCACAGTCACTATACCGCAGTAGAATATTCCAAATAAAGTTGTAGTTCAAATGGCACAGTGTGTAGAGAAGTGGTGCCAATAAGGTAGTGGACTGGACGAAATGTTGATTCAAGAAGATCGAGCACCATGAAACACTCTTTGCATACGTCAACATGGATATTTCCCTTCCAAACTGTTATATGCTTTTCATTTTAGCTAAAGAATCCACACAGGGGAAGCCAATGCCAATGGGAGTGTAGTATAGCAGACAGTAGATCAAAATCTATTATTTGTACAGAATTTGGAGTATCTATTGTCTGCGATTCCAAACAGAACCTATGGAATGATAATGAGTCAGAATGCGCCTCAAGGAGTACTTCACAATATTGATGTTGCTTCGGTACTAACACCTGTGCAACTTGTTCCGAACCATGAAGAAAACCAACCCCTCCTCAAGCAGAGTACATATTCAGAATAATGAAATATGATTTACCTGACCGATCGAATATGTTGATCACAACAGGGATACCAGGTATCCAGTGCAGCCTGTGGCACCTTGTCAGAGCCAATCAGAGCCAGAGTCCATGTCGGAGTCGCACCTGTCAGTCACATTTATTGCAGCTTGGATTGTCAGATGATGTCAAAGTGCACTTACCATAGCCATGTTTATTGGAGCTCAGATTGTCAGAGACCTTGTCAGAGACCATGTCAGAACTGCACTTGTCAGTGCCACACATGTCAAACCCACACTTGTCAGAGCCAAACTTGTCAGGGCCAATGTACTTAGCCATATGATATACTCTTTAATCCACAAAATGAAAGACTTGCAAGATCTAAGATTCAATCTTAGAGCCTCTGAAAGAGAGGTAGAGTTAATTATATCTCCTACGGAGCTCAACAGAGCCAGAATTCGTTTCTCACAACCAGGATTGTCAGATTATATTAGAGAGCATTTGCCAGTGCCATGTGTATCAGAGCTGGGATTGTCAGAAACCATGTCACAAACCATGTCAAAGCTGCACTTGTCAGGGCCACCCTTGTCAGGGCAACATTTGTCAGGGCTGAAATTGCCAGAGACTAAGTCAGAGTGCACTTTCATAGCCGGAATTGTCAGAGACTACATCAGAGCCACATTAATCAGACCACAAATGTTGGGGACCATATCAGAGGTAAACTTGTCACCATACTGCAGTGATGAATACAAGGTGGTTTTTGCATTACCAATCTCGTGAGAAAATTTTCGATCGTCTCAGGCAGGTTGCATACTGTTGATACACAAGTCACACCATGTTATGTTTGGTATGTGCACATTGCCATTAGTTGATGAAACATGTGTTGAGTGTCCACTGCTCTCACGACAAACATGATTATCAGTTTACACAGTGACTATCCACTGTCTAATAGAGTTAACTTTCAAGATCGCTTCTCCAGAGTGCCGAGTGCTATTGCTGGGGTGGTATCGGAGTCCAGCTTTGTGTATATATTGAACTAAACAATTCTATACCAAAAAAGTAGCATATATCTTGTTTAAGGACATGATTGCTCTGATATATTACATAATTGTGACTTATCATTATTGTATGTGATCTCCAACTTGTCAGCAACTGAATCAGTATTGAAAATTTGCTGCATAAGTTGAGATTCTCACACACTAGATGCCTGAATATTTTGCAAACAGTACAAATGTAACCAAATATTCCATAAAATCCCATAACTCACAGTAATAAACCAGTAATATGCCGTGGCATGGCAGTAATATCAATAACATATTGCAGTACAGCCCTAACATCCATAACAAATATTATTTACAGTAATGCCAAAGGTTGTCCCAATGCCCTCCAATTTTCAGCTCCATTAAGATACAAGCAATAGTCAAGAACATCAACATCATGAATTGATATAATTTGTGCACTTACTAGGGTAAGTGTATTTGAATATATGCTGCTTATCTGTAGAGAAGTTGATTTTTTCTTTCATTTTCTAAAATAGCAATGCAAACATAATAGAACACAAAGAAATAAGTATGCTAGTGTAGTAAAATGAAAGAATTATTGACAAACAATAATCAATGGATCATATTTGCAGTGAAGGGGAATTCATTGCTGGTATATGGTCTGAAAGTTCCATGGAAAGACAGCTACATTATAAATCAAGATATCAATAAATTTAAACAACTCTGAGAATTTGTTTGGGATCCTTATAGTAATTAGAAACAGTCTTATATGTCATCAACATTATTACCATGAATCAATAAATATTGGAACTAAGTACACCTGCTGTACTACAATTAGAGGGTAATAATCTTGCATTCAAATTACTGATACCTACTGGATATTTATTCAAGTATTAAAAATCCTCTTACATTTGGTAATAATAAGTAGATACTCCATTTCTTCTAATATACTTCTGGAAGTTCCAAATAACAACATTACATTGTGCTAATCTAGATTATCTATTCATTTGGATAGACAGTATATTCTAACTGGGGATATTTCATATGAATTCAGTGGGATGAAGGGTTACAATATATCTCAAGCAGCTGGGTAATTCCTGTGAATAGAGATTTTGGCTACTTACAAATAAGGGTCTTAATGTACTGTATATAATGCACTGAGCCTAACTATGGTTATATCACCATATTGTACTCATTGATTCCACTGACTCTATTTGTTTTCGTTATGTTCTATTGGCTTTGCTGTATGAATGCAGAATAGCTACACTTTCTTGGAGTATTGGAATGTTGTATTTTTCTTATTATTGAGAAAACAACCTTAGACAATATACAAGATTATTGTCAGAAAGTTATCAGGTTGTAATTCACCCAAAGTTTAATATATTAATACTATTATTCATATACTTACCTCTACAGTAGTATTTAGTTTTTAATTAATACATTTCAATATTTGTACAATTAAATCTAGTACAATTGGTAAAAATCAGTATAATATTCTAGTAGCAGAGTAAACAGAATCTGATTGATATTGCTTTATTGTGTAAGTTGTACTGACAAATACAGCTGCTTCTTTAACATGTTTCTACTGTATAAAGATAAAAGCTACTCAACAGAAATAATATAATTATGTGGAAACTGGAATCAGTATATATAGAATCATGGGGTAAGTATATAAATACTAACATTTATGCTAATTTGGCTTCTACTGCTCTTTAGCTGTTATATATTCTCTTTTCTTCAGCTTATGACAGTTAATTCGTATTTATGTCAAACTCAAGCTCTGACTGTTAGCTGACTGAATATACTGTACTTCAATAATCTTAAATTGTTCAAAGATAGTAAAGCTATCCCTAGTACTAAGATAATACTGTAATAATTATATATATACAGAATAACATGCTGATCAGATTAATTGTTATTATATACTATGTACCTTGAACAATATAATATTCAAGATAGTATACAGTGGAATTCACTCCCTTCAATCAAGAAAGAAAATATATCGTATATCTGAAAGTATATCTAAGATTAATTGTTAATAACTAAATATCTGATTTATGTTAAGTAGTTTTGTTCACCATTTAGACTACTGACTTGTGGTTAAATTATTCATATTCTTAAATGGTTAATATAGTTTCTATTTCTGTTTCCATACTTATTATATTTGATTCTGTTTAAGAGAAAATATATTTCAAATTTGCTAGTCTAGGTTGACATTTAGTTAAAAAGTAGAACTAGATTATTTACTATCAGATCTGGATACCACAGATAGATTTTATATTTTATGATTCCAAAATCTATTTGATTTAATAATTGTTATACCTGTTAAATCTACAACTACTTGATACTCTCATGAGTAGTTGAAAAAAGTTAACTTCTTTAAACAATTCCATTAGAGTGGAACTGTTCAAGATAAGTTAATTCATCTTGTCAAATCTTTAAATCAAATCATTAGTATACATGAAGAATACGAAATATAGCAGTAAAATATTCAAATGAAAAGGAGATTTCATGTTTGAATTGTATCACAAAACTACATCATTCAGTAATTACCAGGAAAAATAACCTTACACATTACATAACTTATTGAGTAGCTTTTGTTGGGACGATAATCCATAGCATATTTAACACATCGCACAATCAGGTCCTATGGAACTGAACGTAGATTAGAATACTATGATACACATGCGATTATGTGCGCTTGATACTATACATGCTGCATTCAACAAAACTGCCAAATGCAATTCTTTGCACCCTCCCAAATATGCTCTGAAGTACACACCTGATTGCACTCGATGGCACACTCCCAGCCTGCTTGACTGTATGCAACCAAGTAAGGTCTGAAGATGCTCCCAATTGCACTGGATGGCACACTCCCTGCCAGCTTGACTGAACGCTTTCTAGTAAGCTCTGAAGATGCTCTCAATTACACTCGGTGGCACACTCCCGGCCTGCTTGACTGTACACTCCCAATTAAGCTCTCAAGACACTCCCAATTGCACTCAATGGTACACTCCTGGCCTGCTTGACTGTATGCTCCCAAGTGAGCTCTCAGGACACTCCCAATTGCACTTGATGGTACACTCTCAGCCTGCTTGACTGTACACTCCCAACTAAGCTTTCAAGATGCTCTCAATTGCACTCGATGGTACACTCCCATCCAACTTGACTGTATGCTCCCATGTGAGCTCTCAAGACGCATTGAATTGGACTTGATGGCACACTGCTGGCCTGCTTGACTGGATGTTTCCAGGTACACTCTCAAGACGCTCCGAATTGCACTTGATGGCACACTCCCAGCCTTCTTGACTCTACGCTCCCAAGTTAGCTCCCAAGATGCTCTCAACCACACTGCCAAGTACGCCCTCAAGTACATTCCCAATTGAATTCGATGACACACTCCCAGCCTGCTTGACTATACGCTTCCAAGTACACACCCAAGATGCTCCCAAGTACACTTTCAAGAGGCAAGACACTCCCAATCTCACTTGACTGTATACTTCAATGTATACTCCTGCATGTTCGATGCTGAGACTTACTGAGTTGCAGCTGCCAGGTACTGGAAGGCAGGAGGTGGGAGGCAGGAGGCGGGATGCGGGATGCAGGAGGAGGGAGGAGGGAGGCGGGAGGCATGTGGCGGTGGCCGAAATCATGACGGCTGTCAATATGCTAGTTCGAATGTTATTTTCAGCACAGCCACCGCAACAAGGTCTCATGATGCCTCATGGCTATGGTGATGACATTTCAAGCCTGAGATACTGCAAGAAAGGTAAACAATTGCATCTTGGGGTGAGCAGATCTCCGACTCAGATTTTCTAGCACACTCTACTCCTCGCTTCTCACCAATTGTGGGCATACGGGTGTGCATTTGGGCCATATGGTGATGATGGCGATGGTGAGCATGGTGATGATGGCAATGGTGATGATGGCAATGGTGATGATGGCGATGGTGATGATGGCGATGGTGATGATGGCAATGGTGATGATGGTGATGGTGATGATGGCGATGGTGATGATGGCAATGGTGATGATGGTGATGGTGATGATGGTGATGGTGATGATGGTGATGGTGATGATGGCGATGGTGATCATGGCGATGGTGATCATGGCGATGGTGATCATGGCGATGGTGATAATGGCGATGGTGATAATGGCGATGGTGATAATGGCGATGGTGATAATGGCGATGGTGATAATGGCGATGGTGATAATGGCGATGGTGATAATGGCGATGGTGATAATGGCGATGGTGATAATGGCGATGGTGATAATGGTGATGGTGATGATGGCAATGGTGACAATGGCAATGGTGATAATGGTGATGGTGATGATGGCGATGGTGATGATGTCGATGGTGATGATGGCGATGATGATGGTGTCGGTGATGGTAATCATAGTACCAGAAGCACTTACACCAGTAGGTTGGATACATCAATGTCAGTGTCATAGCTTCAACAGACTTCGAGATATCTAGTAGCCAAAGACTTCACAAACTCAGGGTTTTCCATCGGCAATATGCTTTCTGTGGAATACTGTACTCCACCCGATGCAAGGCTCTCTCAAGAAGGCTCTCAAGCAGGCTCTCAACCAGGCTCTCAACCAAGCTCTCAACCAGGCTCTCAACCAGGCGCTCAAGTGGCCTCACACCAATAGTGTACAGTATCGGTATAGCAGCGAACACTGCAGGCAGTGAAGACTGATATAGATCCATTTCCAGCTGCCAGCTGTCTATGGTTTCATAGGCCCACATGCACATCTCTATGAATCGACTATTCACAACTTCAGGCTGTGCTCTGTGCAGCTGTCAACAGGAAGCTTGCTATGAGCTGGGTAAGTGTGTGTGTGTGCGTAGCGTAGTCTATAGTCAATTTGCACTTTTCCTGATAATATATAGTATGAACACTGAAATTATATTGGATCAAAGTAAATTTCAGTGCTGGTAATTTCTGTCTAAGCTGTACAATGTACAGCAGAATTTTAATTATGTATTATTTAGAGACTGCTTATCTTAGTATGTAGCATTATAAATAATATTTGTATAAAGCCAGAAAGTAAACCACTGTCACAAATATGATACTGGGCTGAAATATAATTGAATGACTCTTGTAAGTCCAAAGGAAGGGTACTAAGGTTTTCTAAACTGAGGTGGTAACATTTTGATTTGCAGGCTGTAATGTCAAAATCAAATGTAACAGTAGCACTAAAATATCTACTTATGTCAGTTGATAACAGTACAAGTTTAAAAATGTTGGTAGAGCTAACACGATGATAGTATTGTGTACTATTTATACAGTAGTTAAATTAATAGACTTAACAACCTTACATTAAGCTGTTAATTGTAGTTACCAATGCTGAGTTGAGAATTTTTATTGTAACTGTATAGTGCTGTAGACATTGTTAACTTTCCATCGTTACTGTAGTATATAGTAACAAATGTTTGAATTGAGAGCATGGGGATATTACTTCTAAAATATACCTGAATCTTCAGATTACATTCCCATTGCTTTCATCATATTTTTGTATATAGATTGATATAAAGTCTGCAGCGTTTGCATACAGTGGTGATTAATATAATAGTAATGGTAATAGTAATGGCAGTAAAGAGTGAAAATTAGTAATAATAGAGTCTGTTGCAGTAATAGCAATTATAGTGATATCCACTAGGATAATAACTTCTGCTGTGCTATGGTGATTGCTACTAGGATGATAGCATTTAAAGTAATATCTGCTACAGCAAAGGTTACTCCAGCAATGGCAACTATATCAATGACTGTAATAATATTAGCTACTACAACAATGACTGCTATTGCAATGGCTACTATAGCAATAGCTGCTATGGTAATGGCTACAATAGTAAAGATTGCTACATCAATTGCTACTACAGCAATAGTTTCTACAATAATTGGTGCTATCATAGTTACTAGTACAACAATCACTGCTCTGGTAATGGGTGCTATTGCAATCACTATCACAGCCATAGCTGTTACATCAATGGCTACAGTAGTGGTCATTGCTTAATAATCCAATAAACCTAATAGACTAATATGAAGATTATCAGGCTGTTACTCAAATATGGTGATAAGGCTTGCAATGGACTGCAAGGTTAACAACTGTAATAGCTGAAAATATCTAACAGCCTAGAAGTGAGAAAGATATATTAAACTAGATTGTCAAGGATGATAGCTCCATGTGAGGTTGAAGTCATGCTTACCTATTTAATCAAACCCCCCATAGAGTAAAAATCGGTTTGTATCCGGTTTGCAGAAGGGTTGTGAAGCAGTCAGAATATTTAAGAAGTATACAGCTGCTATAGCCAATTGTTTGCTTCATCGAGTCCGATATAACCAGGTGTGACCGTGGAGTAGTATTGATTGATTGATTGATACTCTAACATTGGCAATATGTATTGCTTTTTTTTTTGGCTCTGTTGGTTTCAAAGGTTGTGCAACGAACGAGAGCAAACAGCCACTCGAACGCGTTGTACACCGAACCATTACCACCATCACACTACTACCATCACGAGATTTCATCTCCGATTTTTAATTGCTGACGCTATTGGCCGTTTGCACGTTCTTTCATTTTTACTTTCGGTTATCACTCCTCAGCGACAACATTATACCTCCAATTTCTATAGATCTGGCTCTACTGCAGGATCCCAATGACTCCTCATGCCAGCTCCGCTCTATGATTCTCGGTCTCCTCTAAAGGACACCACCACCCCAATTATCGAGGGGCTATTTAGGCCCTCACAGTACCGTGAATCGCCGTTGTCCTCCTCGTCGATCGCCACTGCAGTAGTCCCCAGAGAAGGCTTCACCCCCGCAGTACACGTACAATCTGTTGAATCGGACACAGTCTTTCATCATTGCTCCGAGTCATCAACCTTAAAAGGGCACCTTCATGGCTTGTTGTCATCATCGTCGTCGCCTTCATTGTCACCACAAAACTATGAGACAAAGAATACATTTGTTGAAAAGGAACCCCGTTACCTTCCGTTTCCACGACTGTGGAAGCACCGATCTGCTGGTCCCGTACATACGTTTACCATTCCGGTGTCTGACATCTTCTATCGCACACGTAATTCTGGTGCGCACGACGGCCAACCTCTACTACCTCTTAGTATCAGTCCTGCAGACAGTACAATAGAACGACCTTCTACTCCACACTCAGCGAGAGGTCTCTTTGCCGAGGATAGAGAGAGGATATCGACAGCTCCCAGGTTGGTTGGTAAAAGTGTTCACCGGCCAGTTCTGTTCGAATCGAAAGGTCACCAGTATGACTGTTTCACGGATCACTCGCGTTGTCTACCTAGGAAGAGTGAAGTACAGGCTGCTGACTATGGAGATATCGAAAATGATGAGATGGACGAACCGAAGTCTATCTCTGCCGTTATGGCTTGTGAAAGTGATTATCGCAGTAGGAAGGGAAGTCAACTCTTGGGTCTGTTTAAGGAAAATAACAAGGCTTTTGAAGCACGAGGATGTGAAAACCAGCACCTCGAGGAGAGAGAAAGAGCGAAAGAGAAAGAGTGGCTTGGTAAACGACGAACTAAAGAAAGAGATGAGAATGCGAGCGATCGTGAGACGGCTGCAGAAGGTATTGTAAATGTTGTTGCTCCTTTGCAGGTGGCCCCAGCCGAGGGAAATAAGGAGAGTAATCTCTGTTCTGATTTTGTCTCAGTTTCGCGTACGAAAGATGAAAGATTTCTTCAATCATCTCGTGATGTCAGGTCCATTGAAGCTGTTCCAGGTGATCCATCGTCCTCGAGGTCTGTCGTACCTACTATCTCGAGAGCACCAACTTTCCTACTAGTGCGAGGCACGGATTCTCCTAATCTAGTAGATGAAAAACCGAAGCCTATTATCCGGACAGCATGTGAGGGTCTGGCTGATTCTGGATATCATGAAGGTGACGAATATTCGCGTTTACTGGAGCTGCAGCCCGAATTTTCCGCTTCACCATATACATCTAATGTGGTCGATCGCCGCCTGTGGAAGAATACCACTAAAAATAAAGTATCACAATCGGATCATAGTGTGTCCGACCACAGTCCATCAGATCTCACGGCATCCTATCATGACGGAGAATATGGTGAAGATGAAATATCTTCAACGGTATATTTCCCGCACACAACCCCTACACTCGCCCGAATATCAACGCCCAAAATACCATCAACTGCGACAGCGACGTCGCTAACCACTACAAAGACAATATCAAAAATTTCCGGCAGGAAGCAGGATGGTTTCTCCGAACAATTCCAGCGACGGCGTTCCGACTCCACAGAAACAGTATATAACCGATCTCGAGTATATTCACACCATCCCAATTCTTCCACAGTGGATTTATCCGCTTTCAATAGTGATGATCAAGTGCTCTATCATGGTCAGAGACGCATATCGTTTTCCGAAGACGAAACTTGTGGTTTTGCATCGGTTGCGCCGTCAACTGTCTCTCGATTTTCTGATATATCCGACTTTGATGAATCTTCAACCGATGACATTGAACGAAGCGTTATAGAAGATACTGACATCGATGTTACTCCTACACAACAAACAAAGAACTTACCGTGCCCAGTTCATGAGGCCAACAAGGTTTCGGCGGCACCTCCCCTCGGAGCGGTAGAGCTGAAACCTTATAAACACCAAGTTGGGGGTCACACCGCTTTGTTCAGATTTTCCAAGAAAGCTGTCTGTAAGAGCTTGAGCAATCGTGAAAATGAATTCTATGAGGCCGTAGAGACGAGACACCCTGAACTACTCAAATTTTTGCCAAGGTACGTAAAAGAGGCTTATTAATAATGATTACTGATCTGATTTACATCCAGATACATTGGTGTGCTTAATGTTAGCTGGAAAATAAAGAAAAAGAAGAGAATTGAGGGTGGGTCTTCACATGGCACCTCAGAGCTACATCCTCAATTTAAACAGGAAGGGTCGGATTCAGGTAAAAGTGACGACCGTACGGTTGCGTTCGGGCCGCCTTTGCCACAGGTTGTATTGGAACAAAACCGACATATTATTCCCCATGATTTGTTCCGTGCTTCAGCCAGCGCCCCCTCCCCGTCAAGGCTGCAAGATACGATGGAATCAGGCAGGAGCACTGATGACAGTGGATTGAGTACCGGCGACGAGGAGGACCACTCTGAGCGAGCGTCTAGATGTGTACCTAAAAAGAAGCACTCCAGTTGGGGAGCAACAATAATCAACCGGAAATTGCAAGAGCAAGTCTTGAGAGAAGTCTTTTCGCCGCCCTCACTGCATTGCCATCATGGTCACCTACGGTCTCGAACAACCTACGGTGCCCAGAAACGACGAGGTTCCATTGCAAATGTTGAGTCGGCAAGGGAATCTAGATTTCGGCAGACCACTACATGTGGTGGAACAACAGCTACAATGTCAGAAGGGAGCCTAGAGGATGCAAGGTTGAGACTGTTGCGTGGGGATGTTGAAAGAAGATACTTTTCAAGCACTAATCTCCGAAGCCTTACAAAAGAACGACTTTCGATTAATGATGAATATCACACAAGCCGTAGGAGCGATGGCCACACTACCCATTTATCCCAGTCCCAGCCCATCAACAATAAGACAGACAGGATAGCTAGGAGCCTGGACCACTTTTTTCAGTTACCGAATAAATATGGGTTGGAGGATGATGGGTACGGTGGGGATCGTGAAGATGGGGTCTTTCCGATGGACGAAGACCCGCAAATCCGAAAAAGCACTTGGGCAGAGAGGTGCATGACGAGAGGAGTGCCCACCCCATCGGTGATTTCGCGCAGTGTGGGGTGCGAAGAAATCCTAAAGGAAAGAGATGAGCTTTTTCTTCTGTTAGAAGATCTTACTGCCGGGATGAAATGTCCCTGTGTTTTGGATCTAAAAATGGGTACTCGACAGTATGGAGTAGAGGCCTCGGAGAAGAAACGCAAGTCGCAAACTAGAAAGTGTGCCGCAACAACATCACGAGAGCTGGGTGTTCGTGTTTGTGGCATGCAAGTTTGGAACGTAAAGACACAGACATATTCTTTTGAAGACAAATATTTTGGACGAAATCTGAAAGCGGGAAAAGAGTTTCAAAACGCCCTAATGAGGTTTTTACACGATGGAAACGACGATTCTTCAATGCACCGACATATACCCGTCATGCTAGTGAAGCTAAAGGCATTGGAGAAGATGATCAAGCAATTGCCCGGTTATAGGTTCTATGCTAGCAGCTTGCTCGTGTTGTACGATGGTCAGGACAAAGATCGGGCGATTGACATCAAAATTGTGGATTTTGCAAATTGTGTTACTGCCGAAGACCCTCTTCCGGAGACTGCTATGTGCCCGCCAAAAGATCGATATGGGATTGATAAAGGATATCTACGAGGGTTGCGATCTTTGCAAATGTACATCCGCAATATTTGGAAAGAGATCATGGGATCAGAGTGGACGGAGAAGGGAGAGGAAGGATACATGAACCGGCCGGATCAGAGGGAGGACATGGGATTGGGATGGGATGTGATGGGAGATTTGGGTGAGATCTCGACCTAGTTAATTCGAAGGAATATTCCATAATTCATGAGTGCATACAGTACCGAGGGCTTGGTGCATAAATAACGGAGTTGTCACCGGAAAATAACAAACAATTCATCCTAAGTTAGGATTATTTACGTGAGGGGGAAGGTGGGAAGGGCCGGTATGACACGAAATGACTGCTGTATAGGGAGCGTCGATTAACACATTTTCTACATATACACCTAGTATTCGTTCTATATCGTATTTTTATTATTAAAGATGGCTAGATCTGTGTTTAAGGTTTCAACTTTCTCCCTGTATCGTTATTTCACTGGTGGTTTCCCGGATTTCAGCTAGTGGGGTGCGTTATGTCCTGCACGGGTTTTACTCGTCGGATTTTCAAGTTATGGGCCACCTAGAACCCTAACCCTTAGCTCTGTCATGATAGACTCATTTTAAGCACTGGGTAAAATTTGTTTTACCGTGGGTTAGGGTTCGAGTGGCCCATTACTTCGAGTACATTCGACCTGTCATCTCTTACTGTGCTGGATATAGTGTATATATTATGGCCTTTCGCTATACATTGCTGGGCAGTGTGACTTGTATTTTATTATACTTACTCTATGGGAGGAAGAATAAATAAACAATACTATTACTGCGTTCTAAGTCACTAGATTCGTTGTTCATATAGCATTGTAGTAGAACATTGAGATTTTGATATACATATTGAACTGAAGTGAAAGAATTTGCAAAACTAGTATTGTAGACTGTTAAATTATCCAGCTATTTACAATGATTTAAAAGATGATTGGTGTAATCTATGACAAGAATATAATGGCTACTGTAAATATTGCAGACATGCCAATTTACAATATGATGTCTTTAAATATCAATGTAATACAATTTTCATTACAAAGTCATATATACAGTAGTTATAATTTTGCTCTAGTATTATCACAAGTACATTAAATATTAGTTTGTAAGTTATCTATTCCTTCTAATACTATACAGTAATCAATCCTTAAATATTTTTTCTCAATTGACTGCACAGCATTATTTAGATTTATAACAATTACAGCTTAGGCAATTTCTATTTGGTCTTGTTGAATATCTGTTGAATAGTACAATTACGTACACTCCGGCTTCTGATATATGGTGTTAATAGTAAGATTGCACAACAGAGTGAGTATAGGTTTATGAAAAAGTAGATAGCAAGATATTCAATCTAGATCAAGGTATAGCAAAGATGGTGATGACTATATCACACATACCTACCCAGTCTCAGTCATAGGCAGGTTTGCACTAATCAGCTTGGACTGAGTCGTTGTATCATCTCCCTCATTCTTGGCAGATCTGCTGGGCGGTATTCAGCAGTAAATGAGCAGTAAACATTTTTCCATATAGGCCATCATGTAAACCTATAAGTCCCCCAACTGATTGGCACTGTATGGATTCCATTCTGCGGATATTGTAAATGGAGAAAATCTGCCTTCTGTTGGCTGAGATCCAAATGTTGCAAACCCTCTGCCAATAATACTTACCATGTTTCAAGATGTAGTCAGAAGACAACAGAATACAGAAAAGTGAGTACAAATAGATTATTCAAGCTGCTTCCATATTCTCTGTAACACCAGTCCAGAGCTCGATTTATCTACATCACAGGTCTGTTGAAGTACTCTCCGTGACAGTGGGCAACTTGATTGTAAGAAATGTTAAGGTGCTTGAGTGGTACGATGCTTCTGCGAGAGTGTATGTAGCCAGCCCATTGGTTGATGTAATTCAGTTTCATATAGTGCCACCATAAGTCAAGTGTGTAATTCACATCCTATTCTTCTCATTTGTAAACTATTGTTTATTACAGTTTGGTGGAGAGTTCTTTAATGGCTTGTAAAGCTGACTGATCGAGAAGTAAGCAGTGCATAACATGGGTATGCAACATTGCACTTAGCCAGTTTCGTTAGTAAGCATTCTTGTTGATGATCTTCTCCACTGGGTATGGTCTAGTGAACTTTAAACAATATCTTATTTCAAAACCTGAATGTTCACCAGTTTCTGGTTGAAAGCCTTGCTTTGTCTCTAACCTCAAATGTCTTCTCATTCCCTGCAGAGAACTTTCACAATCATGCTCCAGTCTCAAGCATATTTTCCCAGAGAATTCAGGGACTCAATTTCATACCTGCTATCCATCTAGCTGTCTGCACCTGCAATCTGAAACTGGGCACTATTGGTTACTTGAATCGAACATTTAGATAGTAGATGTAGTTTGCACAGACTAGTATCATCAATATGGAGTAGTAAACCAAGTAATTGTATGTAATTTCAACCACTTATTACGATCAAACTCTGTAAATCTGATTGTAGTTGCACAAAGTACCAAGATACTCCACAATAGGTAGATTCCGCCTCTTGGACTGATCATTGAATTGTGGGTAGATGGTGGCGGATAGATAATGATTCCTACTAATATGAGAGTAAATTGAATTGTAAAATCGACTGGTGAACACTCTGCTACTATCCTTGGTGATATTGAACAGAACAACATGTTTGTAGATTACATCTTCCAAAAATAGTCATGCTAACACTGGGAAGTGAATATCCTGTCTGTAGGAGTGGTACCTCACCAATTTCGTCAAATAGTCAATAAATATTAAAATTCAGGTTGAACCTGATAATGTTGACATGGGCAACTTATTAATGAAATCTGTGGTAAGTCCCTCTGAAGGATAAGAAAGCTGCAATAGTGGCATGTTGAGTCTATAGTGTGTATAACCCAGTGGCATCATTTGGTGGCATAATTCACAGCTCACAATCTGCTATCATATTTCTAACTCCTTCAGAGACAAATAAAAATCCCCACACATAGCCAGAGCATTCTTAATGACTCCGAAGTATCCTGATTGGGAAGTCTTATGGTAATGGCTGGTCACTCTACTGCAGGGTGCCATGGGCACATGTATTCTCCTCTCATCAGTCTGAGTTCAGTCAAATAACCATTATACACTGACATTTGTGATTGCAATACCAACTAATATTCATTGCATTGTTGTATGCACAAAGTCGATTCCTGGGTTGCCTTGCAATTGTTGAGAAGGTGACCATATGATTGGGTGATGGTAGTTACTGCCAGGATAACCGGATGCTGTACCATCGGTCCGGGATAATGGATTTCATTGTTTAGTGCGCTTGATGACCTCTCAGCTGAGATGATCGTGCTATTCATGTGTCCAATAATAAACTCACATGAAGAGGGAAACTCTCTGCATCTTGTTCTCTGCCAGGAAAGTACCATTGATAGTGCGAAGTACTCAACGTTCTTCTAGGTACAGTGTATGAAGATTATGTTATTCCCGTACCTGAGATTATACTGCCATTGGTTGTAGTCTGATCAATCGTATAAATGTTCTGACCTTAGGTTATGTCATATTGATTCATGGAACTGCATTTGGGACGTGTTAAGTTAACAGGATGTACAATGTGGAATTCATCGTACAATCACAAACTGCCAATGATTGCAAAGTTTCTTAGATTAATCAGCAGAATAATTTGCCCTGGAGTTTCAAAATACTTGAGAATGGGGGCATTGGTGACAGCATTTTTCAACTTGGGAAATGTGAGATTGCTGTCCCAATGTGGGAGGTTTGGACAGGAACATAAGGTGCAGCTCTGTGGGGCTCTCCCTTGGTGCACTGACCAGGCTACCCGGCGCTGGCATGATTGACCTCCGTGCCAGGAGGTAGCTAATAGACTCAACCCTCTCCCGACGCCTCAAGTGGTAGCAACTTCCCAATTCTTCTTTCTTTTGGTCATATGATGCTGAGCCGCTCTCAAATCCCGCCATCTTGTGAAGGGGAGGGGTGCCAGACGGGTTGCTGGGTGTGTTGGTTCAAAGAAACTTGATGCAACGAAAATTTCGCTTGTACCACTGCAAAGACAAAACGAGATTCAAATTCCGTGCCTACTACCACAAACAGTTGAACATCACATTCTGCAACTGCAATCTCTATGCTGAGTATTCTGGTTGGCCGGTGCTGTGTTCCGGCCTTGTTGGGCATAAACTTCCAAAGTTGCTGGAAGAACTTTCACTAATCAGACTGCATGAAGAAGGTTTCGGCTGGCCTCTCCCGGTAGTTTCCAATGATGACTGCTTGAGTCACTGTTTTCAAGAAACACCTCGTACGCCTTGGAATACTGCCGATGCTGACATTACGTCCATCAGCCGCCAAGGACTTACCAATTTGTACACATCAATCTACCTGTCCTACTATTGTTAAACCAACGACCTCCAACGCTATATGGATTGCGTACAGGCCATGGATGCCCAGCGTTCCACGGTCACTTCAGCGTGAGACTCCGCCCTTGCGGAGGCCGAAACTTGGCGTTGCTGACTTGATACATTTTTTCAAATGACGGCTCCTGTCGGCGCGGGTGGCAATGGTGGTGGAGGACAGTCATTGTCAAAATCCCACCTTAAACAACATCAGCCTCCATCGTTTACCGGAGACCTAAATTTGGAGACTGTCAATCTGTTCATTCGCAACGTGGAGCACTGCGTACGAAAAGGCGGTGCTGCAATGGGTACCACAGAGTCGGACATCCACATCGATTCGGCCTAGCCATCGATGGATCCTGAGGTGTCAGTTGGTTCACACACTGGATTCGTCAGTAAGGTGTCACGGTCATTGATCCTGCAAACCGCTCATATGCACCAGTAATGTGATCGCTTCTCTAGTCCGCATTTTGCTATCATTTGGTCTGAGAAGTAGCTTATACCACTGATCGAATGGTGATCCGCATGCTACACTATTCCCGAAGCGTTGGAGAAATTGCGCAATTTAACAAGCACTTCCCTCAGCTTATCCGCATGTGGCAAAAAGAGACCACTATCACGTGTGAGGACCCCCTGTACGACGAGGATTGTTCGAAACTGCCTGCGGGAATTGCAGATTGGATCATCACCTCAGCCCGCATGCAGAAGAAGCTGCAGCCAGCAGCACCTATCATGTTGGCTGATGCTACGGAGATGGTCGAAGAGTGCTCTGAATGTACGACTTCACATCTGGCTATCACGGCTACACCAGTGAACCATGGCGCCAACTTTGTCCTGCATAACGCAGCTACTGTTCCAATGCCTGTTGGTCTGAAGCCGATGGATCATACTGTAGCTAAGGTCAATACCAGGTGCTACTGCTGTAACGGTTTTGAACATAAGGTACGAGATTGCATGACTGCGGACACCCGGAGGCGTGGCCATGCTTTCCATGCAAGAGCAGGTGGAAACCGCGCCAGACAGGACAGTGGCTGTGATCGCACGAGTACTTGTCGTGGTGGCCCAGGAACTTTAACTAGGTCGGCGGCTGGGGGCATGAATATGGTCGAGGCAGCTGTGGTGGAGGACGCAAGGATGAACGATAATGGGGACAATTCGGCAGTGGAGCAGCAAGTTGGGGATGAGGAGGATGGCCAGAGCAATGGCAATTGGGAGTAGTGGTGGAACATTCTAATACCCAGAATATGATTGGAAAAGCGAAAATGGTGCAGCATAAGGAATTGGGGGAAGGCAACGCATGCATACAGCATGCCATATTGTACTTGAGCAGGGTGACAGATAATGAGATTTCTGCTCCTCCTAGTTCGCCCAATTGTAACTTACTGTGTTTTAACGCTTTCGTTTCAACCTCCAATAACAAAAGTCGTGCAGAGTTTTGCTTGTTTGATTGCGGCACCTCCTATCGTTACATGGATACTGCCTACGCGAATTCTTTGGGCTTGAAACGTCAACTATATGGGTGCATGAGAGTCTCTGTCGCAGGAGAAGAGAATGCGGAGGAGAATAGATGGGAGGTTTGGCTGAAGCAGTCAGTAAGAGGCGTCACAGGCAATCATGTCATCATCTCCAGGTTGTACATGATTTTTGACTTGGGAGGCATGTATGACCTAATTGTGGGTATAGATTGAATGGCAGCCAATCTGCATATCATCGATCATTAGTCTAATACTCAACATATGTTGGAGCCCGACTGGAATGATTTGCAGGAAGGCTTCCACCTTCCGTCAACAATCATCACGACATTACTTGTAGCTCTGCGACCTGACACAGGACAATTGAGAGAATTTTGGGCTCATTGCAAGCCAGTGGCCTGTAGAACACCGATCAATATAGTCTCCACATCATTTGATGCAAATGGGAAGTCTTTGGAAATCATTATTGTCAATAATCGGGAACGTATCGACAAGATCATAGAGGAGGAGGAGGAGGCTACTCCACACAAGTGGGCTGACCTCGAAACATGGTTGCTCTGCGTCAGGAACGCATTTGCAGATCTCTTCAAACCCCTAATGGGAACCCTGCCAGCTTCGAAACATGACTTTTGCATCGACACTGACCCAACGGCCAAGATGCCTCATCACCAGCTGCATCAGATGTCAGATTCGGAGCACTTGTAGTCCGAAATGCAGATTACCAAGTTCCTGCCTAATAACTAGGTTACTGACAGCCACTTCCAATTCATGGCACCAGTGATTGTTGTTCAAAAACTGGATAGCTCTGGACTGTGGATGTGCGTCGATTACACAGGCATAACCACAATCACCACCAGAGACTGGTATCCACTTTCATACATAGAAGATCTCATTGATCGGCTACCCAGGTCCAGGGTGTTTAGGAAGCTCCACCTAGCCAGTGGTTACGACCAGTTATGCATACACCCAGATGACAGGCACAAGATGGCGTATGTCACTCCCGATGGGTTTTATGAGCGGACTGTAATTCCGTTTGATCTGGCTAATGTGCCATCAGCATTTATGCACGCCATGCATCTCATTTTGGGCCAGTACAAGAACTTTGCAATTGTATACCTGGATGACATGCTGATTTTCTCTCGCAGTTTGGCCGAACACAAGATGCATGATGACCCTATCCTGCTGGAAATTTGGGCTGCACATCTCCGGTTGAATGAGCGAAAATGCGTTTTTGGATGCACTGAGGCATCATTTGTTGGTTTCAAGGTCAATTCGAGTCAAATTCACACTGAGGACAGGAAGATAGCAGTCATAAATGGTTGGCTGGTACCAGCGAGCTCAGTCCATCTTCGGTTGTTCCTTGGGTTGGCAGGCTACTCTAGGAAATTTGGAGACAACTTTGTGCACTGGCCCATATGGCTATATGCATTGAAAGCCGATAAAAGCACTTCCCGGTGGCTTTGGAAGCATCAGGTGGAGTTCGACAATATTCGGAGAGCTTTGGCGTCTGCTCTGGTGCTGGCACTACGCATTCCTGAGTGCGACTACATTCTGCGCACGGATGCTTTAGACATGGCAATTGATGGCGTTCTGGCTTAAAAGCAATGCGGGGGACTGGAGGGCCGGCTGGTGGAATGTCCGCAAGGCTTCATCTCTTGAAAATTGCATGAGGTCGAAATGCGCTATGCAAAGTACGACCGTGTGTTGTTGGCGATCCACAACAATTTCATGCTCTGGGAACCTTACATTCGGAATGGACATACGTCAGTGTATACGGACTAAGCATCGCTGCAGCATATCCTGACCCAGCAAATGCTTTGTAGCCGCCAATGGCGACACCTGGATAAACGACAGCAGATAGACTGTTCAATAAAGTACTTCCCAGGGGCAGCCAATCTTGTAGCGGATGCGTTGAGCAGAAATCACCATACGGTGTCAGCTACCCCAGCAGCAACCATCAGCATAAATACCATGGAACTACAGATTATAGGCGCAGAGGAATGGAAGCAGAAGGTGTGTGAGTTCTTGGTGGAAGATGCATATTCTGGTCGAATTGTCAATGTCATTTGCGTGGAGACCGATATAACCAAGGAGGTGGAAAATCGGGCATCTGAACGTTCGAAAGCAAAGCACTATCGGAAAAACATGGAGTCAGCAAGACTGTTCCGACTGGATGACGGCCTTCTTTTTCGCTGGGATCCTGGGGTACTCTGCATCCCATTAGACATTTGGAGTGACAATATCTCGGAAGCTCATGACTTTTCGCTTGGTGGCAGACAACAAGGAGCTAATGACAAGGTGGCTGCCATTGCATCACGATTATATTGGCCTCAATCAACTCAGACCACACATGCATGTGTTCGAGGTTGCGACGTTTGCCACCGTGTCAAATATTCCAATTAACTGCCGCATGGCTTGCTGCAATGGCTGCCAATTCCGGCGACACGAGCTTCACGGGTTGATATCATTTTTATCACTGAATTACCAGCTACTGCCAGAGACGGCTATGACTGCATAATTATCATTGTTGATCCACTAACCAAGAGAGTATGATGGAAAGCAGCCAGTGAAAAAGATCTAACTGCAGAGGCGTTCCCCAGGGAGTTCATTGACATGTGGGTTCGAAATGGGAGAATTCTGGATGATGTTATCTCCGATAGGGATGTGCGCTTTATGTCAGATTTCTGGGGATCTCTGATTGCCCAACTGGTAATCAAACACTGTCAGAGCACTGCATACCATCCGCAAACAGATGGCCAAGCAGAGAATCTGCATGCAGTAGTTGAATGCTATTTGAAGGGATACATGACTCAGCACCCAAAGGAGAGCGACTGCTTGCTATTGTTGGCTGAGTGCACGTAGAACGCAAAGTACCATCAATCTCTCAAGAGTTTTCCGTTTCGGGCCGATGTGGGATTTCTGTCGAGGATGCAGATTGAATTGCGGGTGCTAATCCCCAGTGCCAACCAGATGCCGAAAATCAGCCAGGAAGCAGATAAGATTGCTGAACAGATGATGTCAGATCTCCGCATGTTGAGGGAGCAGTTGAAGGAAGCACAAACAAGGATGATTTTGGAAGCTAATAAGTCTCGCCTCCCACACGAATTCAAGGTGGGAGATTCAGTTTTTCTTGTTACGATGCTCGTCCCGATCAGCTATGCAAATATTTCCAAATCGGAGTTGGCAAATCTTAATTCCAGAAAATTTTCACAGCCTTTGTGCGGGCCCTTTCGCATCATCAAAGCCATCGGTGCAAACAGTTTGAGGTTGAACACCCCAGCTCACTGGAAAATGCTAAATGTGTTTAACATCTCCCGACTGAAACCAGAGCATGTGGATTATGGCCAAGATCATCCTCCACCACAACTGGTGCACAGAATGACTGACAAGGACCCACAGTATGAGGTTGAAGCCATTCTTGAGCATCGGGGCACTGCGGGCAAAACCTTACAATATAAGTTAAACTGGCTCGGATATGCTGAACCAGATTGGCAACTGTTGGCCATTTTAAAAGGTGGCTGCAGAGATTTGCTATGAGATTAACATCAGAAAATGGGTCTCTTGATCTATAGATGGATGTTGGATGGCTGAGCAACAGGTTTTTGGCACTTCATATTGCTGTTGACACACAGGAGGTCGGATTGTCAGGGTTGTAGCTGTATTCTCTGTCTGTGTGCTTCGTTTTGGGGGATAGTGCCGGTTGTTTTGGAGCGGAGGTAGTTGTAAGAGGTTTGGACGTGTACATAAGGTGCTGCTCTGTGTGGCTCTGCCACAGCGCAATGACTAGGTTACCCAGCACTGGCACGATCGACCTCCGCGCCTCTAGTTAGCTAATAGACTCAATGTGCCCATGACCCGTTACTGAAGTCCATTTCTGGTTGAGCTGTTTAGGTATACCGGCAGTCACCTGTTAGTTTATGACGTTGGATATGAGTATTCAATTGTTTGCCTATTTTGGAATGAACTGCAAGTAGAAGGAATGAATCCTAAAATCTCCTGCATGCCACTACCAGATTTCAAAGTCAGCCAGTCCTGCATAGTTGATATTGGGTCAGTATTCATTCTGATTACATCAGTGCCAATACCAATCCTGTGTAAGCTGATACCCAAGACTCCAAAATTGAACTTTTAACCTTTACTATACAGACCAAATGTATATTGACACTGTGCCACAATTTTTACCAGCTCATCATGATGCTTTTGATTTGTCCACTTGTTCAGTGAATTATCAAGACATTATACAGCAAAGATGTCAATATCAGGCTGTATACAGTCATCGATATAAACTTGGAAGGTAGCTTGGGTATCCATTCCTCTACAGTGTATGTCACAGTAATGGAATTGACCGTGTTGGGTGTGCAATTTGATTTGCTGTTCATTACCTTTATCATTTCAGATTTGATGATAGGCATTTCAGATGTCCCGCTGGCTGATGATCTGAACTCCATGCTATATGTCACACATCTCCATGAGCGGTAGGAGATAATAATTGTCTTTGACTGTTGCTTTGTAAAGAGCTCAGTAGTCCATACCCAGCTCTGTGCCCCATGCTTCTTTATTACAGTTAAAATTCATTCTGGTGCAGGTCATATTAATTACTGTATAATTCCATTGGCTAGATTGGCTTCAAAGAAGGCTTTTATAGTTTGCAACTGGACTTTTGACTGGTTGCAGATTCAAACATATGGTAAATTGAAGTGTGGCTTCAGACTATGCACATGGTCAATTTCAATTGACTGGTTTGGTGCCAGAAGCTCTGCTAAATTTTTAATGACGATGTCTTCATAGTTCTTGGATCTCATGGGGATACAATATCCATCATCAGTATATACAGTATCTGTATCAGCATCATGGCATGAGCTTCCATTTCCAATATGAGATCTGGAATAGTAATGGGGAAGAAACTCTTGGAATTAGCAGTCAAGTGGTTTGCCCAGTAATGTGCCAAATCCTGCAAGTTCAGCAATCTCCGTTTGTGACTCAGCAACCCAATCACAGTCATTCAAGAATGGTTGGATACTTTTCTGCCTCCAGTGCCGCAGCTGCTTCCAGTTTGCATATTCAGTTGTTTGGTTGAATGTTTCAATTTCACCTCTATCTTCAAATATGCTAACCTCCATAGAGGCATACAGAAATTCACTTCATTCTCCATTTGTTGGATGAATGTCATGACAGTCACATTGGTAGTAAACAGATCTCAAAATTCAGGTACTCCGAGTATTTGAATACCTAGTATTGAACTGACCTCACAGTTTTCATTTGCAGTGCTGTTTGGATCCACAGGGTTTGCCAACATCATGTTGATTGCTAGAATGCTTGCACACATATTGGGCAGTATTACGTCAGTACTTACATTGTCTTCACCATCTTGCCACTTCGCTGTCTGTGTTAAACTATGGATATCTACCTGGCTACTTGGGGTTCATGCAAACATTATCTGACCAGTTGCCCAAGTAATGTCCAGCTTGGAGGTGTTGACTGATTGTTGTTCCTGTACTAGATCATATGGTGTCATTGGAGCAACCAGCACCTCCAGTTCATGGACTGTGCCTAAGAAATTCCTCCATTGCACTGTCATTGCAGTAATGTACCCTTTCCTAGTATGGGTAATTACCTGTCTGTTTGGGCTATGGGTTGTGATATGTACTGCCTTGTTGGGTTGCCCAAGAATACTAAGAAGTTGTGGAGCCAACAACATATATGTTATATGGAGATTGAGGAGCAGTTGTACTAACTACAACACTCCACATATATCTTGTAACTATCATTGGTACAGTATATGCTGTGGATTCCCTCTTGCCATTTTGTATAAATACTAATTTGATGTCAAAGAGTTTGGGCATTTGAAGATAACTGTTAGCCTTGGGGAAGTCAGATAAGGTTGAATATGCACCAATGTTGAGATCTATGCTCATATATACCATGACCACAATCCAAGCACTGATATATCCATTGTCTTACACAGAGCCAGATACCAGGAAAGGTAGGCTTAATTGTTACTTATTTCCTGACAATGGTGTAATAGGATGAAATATATGTGCCATTTGCTGGAGGAGCATGGTTATTGGGAAGGTTGGCATACGTATATCTTCAGTAACAATATACATTATATTTTGGTAATCCGCAGAGTATATATATTCTGTTCAACTTCTCAGTTTCACAGTATTGGGGCACAATCCAGAGTGCAGGTGAACATATATTATCCTTGTCCAATGCTGATTTGTCATGAATTGTTTCATTGGCCTTCTTGAATATGGATGGGTAGTTGTGGTATATTTTCATGCCATGTTGAGATGTTTCTCCTGATTGATTCTGTTGTTGATGTGGCAATTGGGAATATGGATACATCTTATCCAGATTGAAATCTGAATTGGAGGTGCCATTGAATAGCTCTCTGATGGTATTGAACTGTCTATTCTTCCAGTGAACAGCTTGATCCCAGATGGGAACCCTGGTTGAGTCAACTCCTAACTGGCACTTATGGGTTTCTGTGATTCTGTGGGAGCAGAAATATTGCACTCCATTGTCCTCTGATTGGATTGCGGTAGACTCTGACCAGAGTGTTTGCTAAGTGAAGAAAGGTCAGAATACACTGCATTACTGAGTGGAGCTTCTATTTGTTATCTCTGTGCATCATCTGTATGGCATGTTCATAGGACCTAAAGTTGTAACTATGGTAGTCTGTAACACTCTGGAGATTCAAAAGCCAATCCTCTGGATTGGTTATTGGTGTCTGACTCTGGCCCAGCTTTCAATACTTGTTCCATTGGCGGAAAATGGGAACTGCATATTCCACTTTGTCAGGATTGTTGTATGGGAATAGGTGCATGTTGGACTGGACATTAGACCCTAATATATACAGAAAGATATCAAGCACTTTTCTCAGCCACAGTGTTATATTGAATGGGACATATTAAAAATTTTGGTTTTCTTTGCTTTTGGTCAAAAATCCTCCCAATAATATTCCTCATTCAGTTCCATCAGATTGGCATTCTGCACTTCGAGTTATGGGTTTTGTTGTATGGTATCATTTGGCATCTTCTGTTTGATCTTTATTATTATACATATAGCTGCATTCACGTATATGGTACTAGGTAAGTGTTTGAGCTCAGTCTCTGAATTCACTTCAGTCGTATTGTTATTTATTGCTTATGATGTCATCCATTTTGAAAGTAGTTTCTTCTTCACTGGACTCAGTCATGACATAGTTGTAATTATCTGGATTCATGGACACTTATTGGGGGAAAATAGAAGTTAGAATGCTGAGAGGTAATGGGTGGTTATCAATGCTCAAATGTATATCAGCCATGTTCAATTGACCTCTGGCCACTTTCTAACAATCCAAGAAAGAAGATTGACCATAAAATTGTAAAGTTGGCTGCTTAAGTCTGTTGCTTATTTCATTTATGACATAGTTTTGATAATGTGGATTAACTTTGGTATCTTCATTAGGGAAATCGATCTGATAACTGAACCTGACATATCGTGTAAACATAATGCAACCTACACATTGGTTGCTGATAGATCATAATTGAAGTATGATTGCACATGAGAGTTAGAGAGGGTTCAGGGTACAGTACATAGTAAGATATTCAATGCAGATTGAAGTGCGATAACTGTTGTGATGATTAGGTGATTCATGCTATGATGGTTACAGTCATGTGCCGCATTCCAGTAATTAGCTGAAACTCTATTTTGACGGTTAGATATCAATGCATCAACTAGATTAGATTTATTGGAGATATCTGCATCTGATTGAATACTGGCTCCTCTATTCTAGACTTTGATGAGGATACTAATAGTTAATCAGTCATTGTCTCCATACAATTCACCAAGCTGCAATGCGATAATCGTCCATTATGCTGAAATGTATAGTCTATTCACAAATCCCAGTGAGATTAATATTCATTTTCTGGCCCATATATGAATATTGCTGTAGACGAGTTTAGGTGCACTGTAATACTATATACATGCAAACTTGGAAGTGTTCATGAAAGTAGCTAATTGAGTAGACTTTATCCACACAATGTATTTAACTCAATGGGAGCCACCAGGTGTGTGCCTCAAGAGGCAAAGTTGAAACTTACAAGTATTACATTTTGCAGGGATTTAGACTCTAGAAGGGTATTCCAAAAATTCTTTGGAGTTACTTTGATCTCTGAAGACGTGTAGAGTAATACAATAAATTTGATTGTGATAAGTTTCGGATGATATTGGAAAGCTACAGAACATTGTAGAAGTGTCTGGGACTGTTGCAATACCAACACAGGAATTTAAAACTAACTATGTAAAATTGCTGGCTAGTTATATATTTTTAATAGAAGGAGAACAGACATTATCTGAATGTTACCAGATGTACAGAAGTAATTGGTTACCTGATACGGTGAATAAAATTCATAGATTATTATTTCTTATGAATATTTGAAACATAATGTAACACCTAATATCTGTATCAACTTTGTATTAATTATAACACTAGCTTAAGAAAACTAAGATAAAGGTGAATAATCAAGCAATAATATGAAGATGCACCACTATAATATTCTAACTGAGTAATTGAATGATATTCATCACACATAGTGTAAATGTTGACCACTATAGCCACTGTTCTTTCAGAACGAAAGAAAGTATATATACAATATCCTTTTATGGTACAATGCAAAGAGAACTGCTTGGTACATGGGATGTTGATTTATATCAATATAGTGGTTGAAATTAGTCAAATATAGTTTGGCTTGAATTGCAATATGAAAGAAAGGTGTATTGTGATCATAGCTAGCTGTGAATCAACATGGAATTGGAAAGGCAATATGAAATATTCAGGTGAAAAAGTATTGCATCAAGAGAAAAATGAATATAGAAACACAGCCAGTACAGTGTGAAACAGATGAAAACAGAGGGTATTGGAGAAAGATGAAACCGAATGGAGAAGCATGAACACAAGTTGGACAGTACCCATTGAAGTTGAGCAGAACCCAATATGGAGTGCATAAAGTGGCCCATCAACAAGTAATTGATGAGAGCTGTGGATTCCACAGCACAGTTTATCAATATCTTAGCAAAATGCAACTCAGTTCAGAGACTAGATTCAAACTGTCAAGACACTCCAAAGTACCGCACCAATGCTGTTTAGTCACTTCAGCTGCTTCTCTGCCCCCTCTCAAGAAATATGACATTAATTCAAAAGCTTCTTTAGTATTCTCACATCATTCTGACAGCATCTGCAGGTGTGAAGATGCTACAATTATAACTCATGTGATTATCAAAGTGCAAGGAAGATAAAACCTCTCTACTGGTCTGCATTAGACCTTAAACTTAATGGGCAGTATTTCTACAACTGTTGTTTTCATGGTCCCAGTTTCAATAACTAGAAGCCATTTTGTCTATCATATTCATCTATCAGATATTTGTAATTTACACCCAAAAGAAGATTTACTATAATATACTATATAGCGTATTATTAATGTAAGTCGATTGATATGTGAATACAATGCCAATCGGACTGTAGATGGTACAGGAGTGGAGTCAGCAAACCACAGGAATGCAAAGTTGCAATGAACTTTGACATGGACTTGCAGGCCAGGATTGCATAATCTTGAATACTCCAATTGAAAGAACTTGCAAATGTACTGGAAGGGAGTAATTGTGAAAATTTGAAAGGGGTAATTGTATGATTTGGTGAAGTGCTTGGAGGCATCGATCGAGGGAACATAGAGATAATCTTCAAAGACAACCCACAGGGGAACTAAGAAACGAACTGTGATAACAAAATTGAGTGATATTGACAATGTATTGGGAAGCTGTGATAAAATGAAATTAAAAATCCACTTGAATACTGTGATTTATATGACCTGGGAGGGGATGACCAAGTAAACTCTAGAGATTTTCTTGGAGGTGGTAATTAAGTGAGTTTGGAAATGCACTTTACAATGGCAATCACATAAACTGTAAGAAATACTTCAAGTCTGTAATCTGTGGTATTGATAAGTATAATGGAACACAGTGATTGTGGGCTTTTGGATGTACCCTGGGAGGTGGTTGATCTAGTTAGAGTCAATTAGATGGGAGATGGGATATACCCTCAAACTATACTAATTAGTTATATAGTAATTATGAAAATACAGAAAGTACAGGAGAATAGATAATTCAATGGATTTGTGGAAAGTGGTAAAAGGGAAAGTGGGATACAACCAGTAGGTGTTTTGCATTTCACATGAGCTGGGTCAAGTGACATGTACCCTTGAGTTATTCCAGTACCATAGTCACCATTAGAGCAAAACCCCTAACATATATGAATCTATAGATGGACCTGCTGAGCGACCCACAGATAACCCAGCCAATTCAGATGGGTTGGGAGATTTCCATCAATCCGTACTCAAACTGACTGTTTGATTGAATTGCCAACCTGGATGGTGATTTTGGCAAGAGGTCTGAATCAACCCAGACCCAGACCCGAAGGGACAGTCCAGAACTGTTGCTATGACAGCTCAGACAATTGTTTTGGTGTACCTGCATTTATATTTGAATGAATTGGCTCTTTCTTTTATTCATTAATTGAGCGAGGCAAGAAATAGAATGTTGAAGACCATGTTAGCTAGTATAATTCAGAAGTGATAATGAACAATAATCAATACATCATATTTGCAGTAGAGGAAACTCGATGGCTCGGCTACATTGGAAGAGTCTCAGATTGTCTCAAATCCTCTGAGTGAAACATCACAGGAACCAAGACGACTCTTACACTGTGTGTGTGATTTCTGTGTTGGTTTGGTGACATTTCCAGGTTCACCCAAAGTGTTTTCCATTGCTCCAATGTGTTTCCAAAGTTTTCACAATTATTCCCATGGTACTCCTGTACCAGTCATCGGTGATGTTAGTTACTTTGCAGGCCAGCTGGGATTCTGGCCTAGGGTCTGAAACTCTTCTGAAATTGATACTTTGTAGTATGCACTCTATATTACCTCAGACCCTTCTGTTAGCTACCAGCAACTAAAATGCAATTTGCTGATTTAGTCATTAAATTCAGTAATCTCCTGAATGGGCTGTTGTACAACCGTTAACCATTTCATTCCCCTACTCTGCTGTGAATCTGTAACTTAATCGCAACATACATCAGCAAACTTAAAAGTACTCTAGAAGCCACATGCACTTTTCCTAGGGTTTCCAGTTGACCTTACCAGGGCTCCTAAGTGAATGTAGATGCTCCAGGTCCTCCTGGTGATATGCAAAGAGCTCTCAGATGCTGCAAGAACATTCACAGGTGTATCTGAAACCACCTCCTGTTTGCAGTTGGATTGATGATGCACTGTTATATGATTTTCTGGATAGTCAAAGTTTGGAGCCATGGAGCTTTCGGCCAAGGTGTGTGGGAGACTTCAAGATCAACTGAGACCATCTGTGCTGGTCTGTGGGAGACTTTGAGAGTGGTTGGACAGACCTCTGCACAACTCTGTAGGAGTTTTGATACTTGCAGCGGTATTTGTTCCACAGTTGTACTTTCCACAAGCTATTTGGTCTATCATATTCATCTTTGTTGTGATCACAACAAGATTTGCTACATTATAGTATGCAATAAATTCTCAAACCAAGTCTATATACATACATCCCTATGGTCAATTTGGCTGTAGATGGAACTCCTGCGCAACTGAAGAACTATCTGGAAACACCCATTCAGTGAACTGAAAGAGGCTCAAGTATGCTAGAATTGAGCATGTATGGAGACTGCATTGCATAGAAGCCGCAAGTAAGTGAACACAAAGATGCATTTGGTGGCCATGATTTGATAAGATTGGCGATGCACTTGGACGGAAAACTTCAAGGCTGCAGTTCAACCAGTTTGAACACTCAGCTGGAGGCCATGTATTGGTGAACTTGAAGGCTATGATCAAGCGAATCTGGTGATATACTTGGTGTTTCAGTGGTACTTAATGCCAAAAATGAATACAACATTTATTGAACTACATACAACTGCCAAGCTAAGATACTCTTTCTTTCCTCATTTTATCCTAAAACTCAACCTCTTCACCTTCTTGGAAGAGATCTGAAATCTACACATTCCCAACGTCCACTCCCTGATGTCCATCTGAGTATTACTTCTGGTCGTAATCGCATCACCTGTTGGAAAATTCTTTGAATGGTAACCACACAACAGACAAATTCCAATGTACCAGGTAACCATGATTGCTTGAATGCGTGACACAGTATACCACAATGCAGATGTGGATTAGATGCTGCTCATCCAATTGAGAAAATAACTTGCTGAAGGTTTCGACATTCGTCTGGAGTGCGTATTGAGATTGTGTCCACTTGTGTCGAGGTATGCAAGGCTTGATCAGGATGATGGATTAAACACGGAATAATTGTAGAGAAGATGCAATTCTTGATCAAATGTCAAGACTGTCATCGGTGTTTTGATTGTTGACTGTGGATTGGTGAGTGAGCTTGTGCTTTACATTGCCAGAGCAATACCATCTCTTTATAGTTGTCTGTGAGGGTTTTTTCACCCAGTCATCGATGCTATAATTATATTGCACATGTTACCACTATCGTGGTCACATTATGACATGTGAATATATGCTTGGTAATAACTCGCCACGCACCCCACCCGGATATCATGTTCATGCGAATGAGGTGTTGAAGTGTCAGGCTCCTGATAAGAATCAGGCCATCCATTGCATGATATCATGTCAGACAAGGTGCCAGATGAAACTTGAACTTAGAGATGTTACAATCAGTTTGCCTCAGTAGTTGGAATATCAGCCAAACTTGGTCAGCAATGCGTATCGCAAATTAGTGGGTCACGTTGAATTCTATTTGGCTTGGTTTATAGTTTTAATCGGTGACCAACTGATACTATGCCCACATTGAACATGACACGTCAGCTTGTATCGAATATGAGCCTGACGTTGCAATTCATACTGACTCAAACCAATAAGGAGGTTTGCTTGAGGCCTCATATCTTACGGCAACATCATACTTCCCTCAGTCACGTCATGCTTTGGCTGGGACAATTCTCTTTGGCAGTGGAACACCCTGGTGGTTCTTATTGCCTGAGGTAATTAGCCAGGAGTTCTGTGCACTGGCTTACTGACTATCGACTGCTGTGTCAGTGAAGATGAAATCTTCAAGTCAATCAGACATGTCCCACTAGTTTCAGTAATCATGAATGGGGTTTAAAACTATACGCATGGCTGAAGCAAGCTTCCCCACTAATGCGACATAGTTGCATCCGGTTAAGTGAATTCAGAAAGAAATGAGACTTGCTGACTCAATTGACATGTGACTCCTATGTATTCTGGCTAAATGACATAGTACTGGCCAACTTGAAACGCCATGAATAAGTGTTATGCATATCACATGACTAGACCGACAGTAACTCTGTCACATGTATTAATTAGACTGTCACAAGTACGATTATTGTTGTTAAGAGAGAACCCCTAACATCACCCTCTTCTCTAGAACCGGTGACCACAATGGTGCTCCATCATAACAAGTAGAAATGCAATAGATACCACTCTATATACCAAAGAAATTAACTAATAACAATAATTGAATAAAATTAAAATTAAAAAAAAAACAAAATTACTTTTTCGCTTTTTGATAACACCCATCTCTTTGAATTGTTGGATTCTTACTGTAAGATTCTTTCAATAAATCCAACGAACATTCCAACATATTATTATACATTTCACATGTATCCTGATCATGTGAATATCATTCCGACCTAATGAGATTGACATGATTCTTGGCATAGTCGTCTGTAGGGCCACTGGCAATGTTTGACTCCATTATCCAGCCTGTGACATTGGCAGCGATTTCAATTACCTGTTTCTTCAGATTGCTTCCTTGATAACTTTGCAATAATGCAATATTGAAAGTCTGATGTATTTTCTTGAATCTGGTAACTTCAACGTACTATATCACCCATTCTTCCCCGTTGAGAATACTTCGAATGGTCCGTACATCTTGCCTTGGAACATCTTGCAACGATGCTTCGTTCGCATATTTTCCCACTTAGCATAACTAATTCTTCCTTTCTAAACGGCTCCATATTCTTTCTCTTTGTATGATAATATTTTCCAATGTATTTAATTGACCTATCCAATTGCTTTGCCTACTTCTGATGGACATGATTCATATAATATCTGTACAGTGCTGAAGTGGGAGTCCGAAACTGCACTTCTGTAGGCCAATTGGTACAAGGTTTGAATTCATAATTACCATCAAAAGGAGAGAATATTGTCGCTGAACGGTTCGAGTTATTATAGGCATACCTGGCAGTAGCAAGATGTGAAGCACAATCGTGCTCTTCAAAGTCACAATAAGGAAGTAAATAGTTCTCGATTACCTGATTGATGTGTTTGGATTGTCCGTCCAAGTATAGATGGAAAGCTGCGCTGATGGTTTCCTGAATCCAGAGATAATTATACAGATTGCAAAAAGATTGTCCTATAATGGTACCGTCTCTATCTAACACCACATCTTCTGGAAACCTGTGTTAGTTCCAAATGTTTTCTGGATATGCTGTTGCCACTGTAGGAGAACCCTTTTTGTTTATTGGAATGAAATGAGCCATTTTAGTAAGGCGATCAACAATGACTACTATCACAGTTGCTTCTTCTTACTCTGGTAGATCTGTAATGAAATCTGTACTGACATGAGTGCTTGGTTTACACCCCATCTCTAATGGATATAACAGGCCATATTTAGCATATTGAGGACTCTTCGTTGGTTGACAATCATCGCACTTATTGCAGTGCTTCCGTATATCTCATCCCATATTCGGCCAGTAAACATTCCTTTGGAACAATTGTAGCGTTCATTCTCTGCCGAAATTTCGAGCTATTTTTGAGTTGTGTTCTGATGTCATTATCCTAGTTCGCATTTCTGCTGGCACATACACCCTATTTGCCAAGTACAAACTGTCGTTCTTCAACTGATACTTTTGATCGACATTATTGTCACCTTTGGCTAACTGTTCCCAAATTGATCGATATTCCTCATCAGTCATAGCCTTCTCTTGGAGTGTTGCTCTTGCTTCCTGTAGCAACTGTTCTACCTCTGAGGTCCCGATTCATATCATTTCGAATTTGTGGTCTTCAATTTGCATTGCTCTAACTTCCAGCCAGTGTTCTTTTCTGAACAGCATTTTTGCACCTGCAGCTGTTGTACCCCCTTCTGTAGAGGTGTACACAGGGCACCTTGAAAGTGTATCTGCTGTCGCATTCGAAGTTCGTTTGCGATAGAATAAATTGAAATTACAAGTAACCAATTTCTCAGCCCATCGTGCATGACCTCTGTTAAGTGAAACAGCGGTTTTGAAATGAGTCAGATTTTGATGATAGGAGTATACTATCGTCTGATGTTCTGCTCCCTGGAGAAAGTACCTCGATTTGTTCAACCAGAATACTATAGCTAACATTTCCTTATCGAAATTATTGTAATTGAGCTCTGTGAATAATAACTTCCTTGATATAAAACTAACTGGGTGTAGCATTCAATCTTTGACTTTCTGGGAAAACACTCCAGCTATTGTGAAATCTGAATTGTCTGTTTCGACTAAAGCTGGCCATTTGTGATCTTAACGTCATAATATCGGCGTTTTAGCAGACATAAAGAGTACCATTATTTTGAGACATGTTGCCTCCTGTGAGTCTTCCCATGTACTGGTCTTATTATTCCCCTTGAGTATATCCGTTATTGTGGCAACAATTGCTGGATGGTGTGGTACCAATTGCCGATCAATGTTCCATAGACCCAAAAATTGTTGTACTTCCTACTTAGTAGTACATCTAGGCCAAACAACAATTCCTTGCGCTTTCTCTGGGTCCTTTCGGATTCAGGTTCTACTAATGATGAAGCCAACAAAAAGTACTTCCTTTGCATCAAATATGCACTTATCGATCTCAATTCACATATGGTTATCCATAAGAAACTGGAATACCGTTGAAACTTATTCATGATGTTTCTTGATGCACCCAGTAATCGTGATCAATACATCATCAATATTGGCCACTACAACCATGCCGCCATCCATATTGAGGTCCAGCTTGGTGTGAATATCCAACTTGAGTCCTACATATGGTCATAGCATTTCATTGATTTCGTACTGGAAAGTTGCAGGCACATTAGTTAAACCAAATGGCATAACGATGTACTCATATAGCCCAAACTTATATCTGAAAGCAGTCAATTTCTTGTGGCCCAACGCTATTCTAATCAGATGAAATCCTGCTTTCATATCAATTTTGTGATGAAATCGCAATCCCATCGCCTTCGTGATAGTTGGTCCATAATTGGTAAAGATATTTAACTTTTTTTGTATGGTCATTGAGATGTCCGCAATCGCACATAACCTCGATCCATTCGCAGTGGGATTTGGACCAAAAAGTATTGGGCTACTGACTGAACAACTTGAGGGAGTGATTTTTGCTTGCTTAATTGGCTTCTCAAGATATTCAACCAATATCTATTGTTCTTTGAGAGATGACTGATCAATCGAACCCTTGCGCTAAATAAACTTGGAGGTAATTAACTTAATCCGATGATCCCATCCACTGTTATCAGGCAGCTTCTCTGCATCTTCCGGGTCAAAAGGTAATCGGAACTGATGATACTGTGTTGGTAGTTAATCAACTCAAGATGGAGTATGTTGTATAAAAGAGTCGATGTGAATAGGGTCTGTATTCAATGCTACCCTCTTATCGTACGTAACAGAATATTCTGGATGTAATGATCCATGCCCATAAAATTGTTCTTGGCAATGTGGAAAATGTAAATGCAAAGTTGTAACACCTCGTGCTTTATGTTTCTTGAGATACCACGTGGCTATCAAACAATCCTACACTGTTGAAGTCTTTATTACATCAAAAGCATGATCTTCTTTGTCATAAGGGTGATGGTTTCCCAAAGGTAAACCCAATCGTGCTGTGAAAAGTCCTTCGGTAACAATTTCCGTTCCGGTAACATCTTCTGATTTGACCTTTTCAGTTGTTCTGATAACCGGTATTGTAAAAGCTTTTGCTGCTTCAGGAGATTTAACAAAAGGGGTACTCCCAAGTTCCAGCCTGCATCTCAATGGAAAAAAACAATTGTCGTAATTGATGAAGAATCGATAAATAGGTCTCTTGCCAGTTTTTGTGGCCGAAATGTTCTGTATTTTTTTATTTCTTTGGACTGCCATGTAAAAGACATAATTGCTTGATGTATTTGGTTTGTTCATTGGGTAAGCTACCACATCAGTAGCCTTGCGTTTTGACATTGGGATCCTTTCAACAATAGCACAACCACAACGGATTTACAGGTGAATATGAGTGATATGGTGTTTTGCTGGTACTAGTTGTATTCCCTTACTGACCAGCAGTTTCGGCTTTCCAGCCATCCTCAGAGGGAAAAATAGGATCATAAAATAAACAGGTCATCCAACTCAGTTTGTGGTTAAAATATTAATTTTTAACCCATAAGGTAAATGTGGCTTATTAACTATCTGAATCCCACCAGTTCTTACTTACCCGGTCCTTGACCTCCTTGTTAGATTGGTTTCTATCCAAACATTCCTCATTGGATTCTCCATCCCCATCTTCCCAATCTTCATCCTGCGATTCCTCATCCTCCAAATCCTCAATATTCAAATCCTCATTTTCTAAATCATCTGTAGTATACAGATCTATTTTGGAATCCTCATCTTCTTGATGAAATACTCCAACTTTGAGATTCTGATAATCTTTGGCCTTAGGCAAAGGAGGCGGGCGTTGTTCCTTTCCCAGTTCACTTCCGACAATAACAATCAATCATTTTATGAGCTCGTTTCCGATCTCCTGGCCAAGTACACCGCTGACACTCCTTGGCTGCAGTTCTGAGGTCTAGTTTGGATGCTATCGATTCCATTGGTTTGTACTGAATAAATTATTGCGGATTTGTGAACTTTGAATATAAACTTTTTCTGAAACGGCTTATGCTGGCAATTGCCCTTTTGTAATTGATTTTCGAAGGGCTTTTTCTCATATCATTGTTTTGGTGGAGTCCTATATTTGGAGATAGATTTTATGATGTGCAAATTCTTTTTCGCCTCATCCCATTTTTCCGCAGTTCTCCCAGTGTTGGTACTAATATCAATCATTTCTGGATCCGATTTGCCCGTTAGATCAACCGTACGTATTTGTTACACCATTATATGTAGTAATCTATCTAGGACAATTATTTTCAGGGCTGCTCCAGACACCATGGCCCGGTTATTATGCATTTGGATTTAGGTAGATATATCCTGACTGCATCCATTGTACCTGACTTTTTCTACCGAAGCATACGCTTCATCTCTGGCTTCCATATCCCCAAATTGGTACCACAGGGCCTTAATATACCCAGTCATCGACTTCAGATGTGTTTCATTGTGAGTTTCTTCTACCCATTGTACATGCCTGGCCGTGGCATATTTATCTATTGGAGAACCTGTCCAGTCTATAGTTCTCTCATCATTTGGGAGTTTCTCAGGTTGGTCATGGATATCCACTTCCACTGTTATCCACCAGGTATCAAAATGTTCCCCGCTCTTCCTTCAAACCGTTTCGGTTCTGTAGTCTTAATCGGCATAGCAAATTGACGTTCCTCAATCCTTTGTTGCCTTCGGCTTTGTCAATGTACTGTATTTCCACTACTGAATGGTGAACCTGGGGGCAGTGGATCTCTAGTGTTGCCATTTCCTCCGGTATTACGATCATTTCCACCAGCATTACTGTTATTTCCTCCAGCGTCTTGGGAAACTGCTCCTCCTCGGATTCTTCCCAACCAAGTTGAAGTGCTATCTGTATCTCTCAAACTTGATATAGAAGACTCTGTGTCGAAATTCTTCCTTCTTTCCGGATGTCCTAGCGCAGATGGTCCTGGTCGACCAAGTTGTGATAGCAGGTGTCAAAACTCATATGGCGTGCGGTCAGAATATATTTGATTTTCGTTACCTGTTGTTAACTCCGTATGCACTTCTTGAATCTGCTTCAATTGTTCGTCCATAACAACCTCATGCTCAAATAGTTCCCTCTTGGCCGGTACTTCCTGTAATCATTTTGTAATAGAGCACAGAATTTTATCAAGGTTTTCAATTTTTGTCGTTGAATCATGCATACCATCTGCAATTTTCTTATTGTTATTTGTGAATAGCTGATATCATTATAGTCTTATCCGTAATTTAATTTTTCACGGCAACCATTTCTGCCTTGGCTCCTTGAAATAGTTCCGAGGCCTCTTTGACAATATGGTTATCATCTGCCTAAAGGATATGTATGGTGATCGTCATCTCTTGTAACACGGTATGATGATGCTCCATTCAGGTCCATACTAGTGTTAGCAACAGGTCCGGGTAACCCGCCAGCGGTCCAGGTTCAGACCACAAAAATGATTAGGTTCGGTTTCGGAACCTTCCAAAAACCCAACCCGCAGCATCGTGGGTGGGCCGAAGCCGGACCTCTACCCGTCAATCCGCGGATTTTGCTGGGTTTTGCTTGACCCAGCGGTTCCAATCTCCGGGTCTGTGTTTCGGGTTTTATATTTATGGTCGTATTTAGATATCTGACTGCTAATCGCAAAATATTAATGTTCGTACGCCAATATTGTTTTCAGATGAATCGGCCACCTTTATGACTAAAAACAAGAGAGACACACTCTCTGCCCCATCCTGAAAATCATACTCAACGGCATCTCAATGATTTTTGGTCTTGCATGATTGGTAATCAAGGTGGCAGTTGGATGGAAATGATCACAAATGAGATATTGGCCGTATTTCAAACCCAAAGAGACAATGACACGCTCCCTGGCCGATCTTCAAAATGAGCCTCAATGGAGCGTCAACAATTTTCAGTCTTGTAAGTCAGGTAATTGAAAAGTGATTTGTTCTTTGTTATGCATAGGCGAAGTATTGGCCGCCTTTAAAGGCCAAAGAGACAGCGAGATGCTCCCTGCCCAATCTTGAAAATGAGCGTCATTGGAGCATCAATGATTTTTAATCTTGTAAGTCAGGTAATTGAAAAGTGATTTGTTCTTTGTTATGTATAAGCGAAGTATTGGCTGCCTATAAAGGCTAAAGAGACAGTGACACGCTCCCTGCCCGATCATGAAAATGTGCGTCAACGGAGCCTCAACCATTTTTAGCGTTGTATAATGGTTAATCAAAGCGCGAGCTGGCTGCTAATATTTATATATGGCGATTTGACCGGTTTTATGGGTTAAAATGTTCAGAATCACTGAGTTGCAGCATTGAAAATAAATTATATTGTGATTGTCCAGGAGGCTGTCGCAGGACCACCTCTTACTAATCAGCCTCAAGAAGGGGCAGGGAGAGTGTAGCATGCTCTTTTGCCTAAAAAGGCGGCCAGCAAAATGATTTTAGATAAGAACGACTAATTGACATTATAATAACCTGACTTACGGGGTGAAAAATCGTTGACGCTCTGTTGTCACCCATTTTGCCACAAGCATATCTGCATTATGCAACCGTTGACTTTTACGTAAAACATTCATAGCTGTGTTTTGGCAGTCGCTCTATCCTCTTCAGGTATGTTTTCCTTAATCACTACATTGTACTTTAATTGTGCATATAAATATATCCTTTAAAATGTACTTTAAAGTGTCCTCTAATTGTAGATAACGATAATACTCAAAAATCCCGTTCCTTTCAATCAATGGTCGTCTTCAGTCTCGGATTCGCTCAAATTGCTGCCGTCGTCTTCAACATCAATGTCAGCAGTATTTGCATGCAGCAGATAGTGTACTCAGCAAATGTGGAATAAAATCTTTATCGCGCTTGCTATCCTTGGCATATGCATTATGATTGAAAAATTGAGTATTTGGAAGCAGAGAATGTGTATACACACACCTGGATGGCATACCTTCTATTTCATAACTTTCATTTCCATCAGTGTCACCTGGTGGTGCAGGTGGCGTTCTGGGCAGAGGTGACGTTCTGGGTGGAGGTGCCACCGGATCTGGAGGAGGTGTGCCGGTTCCTTTGCGCCTCCAGTGTGTCTGCAGATTCTTTGCTGTGCCATTTTGGCACAGAAGGCAGCTGGCCGTTTGATTTTTATAAATCATTGCTGAGTGTCTTTCTATTGCAGCCTTCAACATTTTATGCCCAGGAAACTCAACTCCTCCCTTCTTTTCTTCTCGGACTTCAGCGCAAGGTTTCTTAATTAGTTGTTGCGTTTCATCCATTGCGGCGCGCCAAAACCCTCCTTTGGCCATTTTGGTCATAGTCAAGACAAGGCGCATGTGGGAGTGTTCTAGCTGTACCTGACCTCCTTGCGTCGCCATAGTAGTAGACATATTGAAAACTTACAAGAAATTGGTTGCTGCTTCTAAAAGAAAGATGCAGCTATTACCTCGGACATATATGACTCCGTAGCTTCGTCAAATGTCTTTAAAGCCTGTTTCGTCCACTCCCGGGGACCTTTATCATGAAACTCATCTGCAAAAATCCCAGAGCTAAAGACATCATGATGTTCAATTTCGCGGACTATGCGGAAAAATGCCATCATTAACCATGCAGGTTTGCCATTGCAGGCAGCGATAAATTGGTCAAGGAGCTCTCTACATACACCAGGTGTACATTATATTGTCAGTTGACTGCCTTCTATGTCGATATGAAGCTACTCAGATCCGATTGCATGCTGCTGCCTATTATTGCTGCGTCTGGTTTTACATAAGTTTTTTCAATGTGCGTCCTGGGTCATATTGTTGGTGGCTGCAATTGCAGCGTCCCGGTGGACTAACTGGTGTCTGCGGTGCTGCTGTGTCTCACCCAGTGGCGCATTGGACGAAGTGCCCATCATTCGGCTCGATTTGGATTCAATTGCACAAAGCTGATGTGTTGGTGGAGCCATGACTTGCTGTTGTGGAAAAGGTGAGGAAGATGATAATGAAAAGTGGAAAGTCCTGAGGAATATATAGTATGCTACAAGTCACAAGAGAATGAATGACAGTCAATTTGCACATTCTACTCAATATATATCCTGCTGCATATAGCTGCAAGGTATAGGTGATTCCAATGGTCCCGTAATTAGCAGTAAGTCGGTCCGATGTTGTTTGTTTGTTTGTTTGCAGGAATACATTAAAGTGAACAACAGCTGATATCTCATGTTTGATAGATATAAAATGGAAATTCTTCTACGGAAAGGTCGTCAGGTGATGTTTGTCTTAACACATCGCCGGGATCTTAGATGAAACACACGCTAACTATCAAGTCATGATGTATGGTTAGCTGTACTATTCCAAATGAAACAATGGTCAGAACGCAGATTTTGCTTTGTTCGAGTTGATCAAATGTACGAACCTTGACATAACAGACTCAGCTTGCCTCCATGTGGTCCATATCTTGCAACATCCAACATCTCGCCCAACAATAAGGTCAACACACGACACAATGGGCAAAGCTCTGAACAAAACTTTTCTCCACTTCCGGTGGGCCTTTATGGCAAATCCACAATGCAGTCCCCACGTCGATGTCATCATGCGAATGAAGGCAAGAGCAGCTTGGAGGCAGAAAGGGTCCGAGCGTTGGGAGCACTGCGCAGCTTGCGATCGAAGAAGAAGCTTTTGGCAGAGAACGGATAGGAAACGCACTTTTTAGGCAATGAAGAGAAAGAGAAATGGATCGAGGATTATGTGGAGAGAGAAACCACTGTCGCAATAAAACGAGTTCAAGATGCAGAGACAGCAATTATGCAAGAGCTGCATGATATGACTACAGCGGATAATGCTGGGGTGACAACCAGAAAGACCGATACAACGTTTGAAGAGATGTTCAATGCTATCAGAGACAGTCTGAGCAATCTTGCAAGTTCCAACAATGAGTAGAGTGGGGAAGACGAGAAAGATGATGAAGAAGATACAGAGCTCGGCAAGCTGAGTGATGATGATGATACTGGCTGGGTGATGGGCAAGATATTCAAAACAGTACAACATCGCATGGAGAGTTTTCGGCAGAAGCAGATAAGGCTTGATCAATTGACCCAACCGGTATGGGGGGACGCAGCCAACTACTTCCATGAGAGAGATATGAAGTATGGGAGTGCCGAATTGAAGGTTCCAGCGGTTTTCAACCCCAAATAGATCCGACTGCAGCCACACCATCCCCGACAAAATTTGGGGAGCATATGCAGACTCTTGATATCGTCCGCAGACAAGAGCAAATACCGGCAGTGACTTCTCGACTAGGAAGTAGTCAAATGAGGCTGGGTTCGGAGAGACCACAGTCACACAAATTCATACTGGTTCTTTCGCCCAACGTGGCGCCCGATTCGACACCGATTCAGGATGCAAACCTATTGAACCTCTAAGCTTTTGCCACTGCATCAAGCATTCCTCGTCAATTACCATATTGAAATCGGGTGCGGACGATGATATGGTGACAGCTTCCGCGTTGCCGGAGGTATAGATTGCGAAATAGTTAGTTTTGACGTCCTATCACTTGTATAAGCAATTTGTGTACCTACTTTGCTACATGTCAGCTTTTTCTTGATTTCAGTGACCAAATTGTGAGACATGATATTTCATCAGTGTGTGTGCAAGGGTTGTACGGGCCATGCGAAGGATCTAGACTCCAAATTCAATTCGTAGACGGCCAGCAAACTTGGTATTGACTTGCCTGTTACGGTTATATTAGAAAGTACAACCTACAATAGAGAAGAAATGTACTAACAAAATTTAATTCAGTGATGTCATACGAGTCATAGAACGAGCGGTCAGTGCACAGTTTGAACCCTTATGAATGGCAGCCGTCATGCTGCATCGATCCATGCAGCTAACTGCATAACTCTCCGCTCAGACCTGCTGCACATGGTCAAGATTTTGAAATTTGCTCATGGTACGTCATGGAAATAAAGGAAAACACGCTGGAAAAAGAAAGGTCAGGAAGCCGGGCTCTATATGTCTACAATTAGTTGATGGATCGGTATGGTGGAAGATACCAGCTGAAAGCACTAAAACTTGACGGAGGTATGTTATCAATCGGACTGATGACATGAATTGTAGTGGCTTAGCAACTGAGAGGCCTCGATGCTCATGGATACAAATGATGATATGTAGAAACAGTATATTGGCTGTCAATAGTGACAGTATGAATTTTAAGCAAAATAATTGCCTGCCAAATAACTGTTATTATGTTTCTAACATGAGTGTCAACGGAGGGTCAACGATTTTAGTCTGATCTTTTCAGCATTCAATGGGTTGCAAAGTCACATAGATCCAAAGAGGAGTTATTGGCCTACTTTAGAGGTAAATAGACAAGTAACATGCTTGTTGCCCCATCCTAGAAATGGGCGTCAACAGAGTGTCACTGATAGCTGATCTTGCATCTTGGATAGTCACTGGGCTGTGCGGCAGCATTAGGCCATAATCACGGTATTGGCCGCCTTGTTGGGCACAACTGCCAGCAAAGATATCGCTACCACCACCTCAAAATGAGCCTCAACGGAACGTCAACAATGTTTGGTCTCGTTCCTTGAATAATTCAAGGGCTGTGCGATGTCATACACCCATAATTTCAATATTGGCCACATTTATAGGCATAAATGATAGTGACAACATTGCTACTACCTCCTAAAAATGCGCGTCAATGGAGTGTCAACGATTTTTGGGCTTGGATCTTGGATAATCAGACGGCAATGCAGCGGCATAGACCCATGATCATACTATCGGCTGCCTTTATGGGCAAAAATGCCACTGAGGATATCGCAGCCGCCTCGTCTTTGTATGTCCTCATATTCAACTTCACAAACACACATACGATGTCTCACAGGTCTGACTTTTTTCTTGCGTGTAGCTCTAAAGTTAATATTTAAGAACCAGCATTTTACCTGACTATAACATATCCTTTGACAGTTACTCAGATTTAATTACCCAGAATTCAATTTCCTACCGCGATGTCAGATACAAAATCTCTAAATACCTCATTGCTAGAGGTTATGGTATTTTCAAACAATGACCGTGTCTTTATTCCTGATTTAAGCAACCTTACTTTACAAATAATCTTCAATGATTGGTGGGCTTCAATGAATGGAGGGTCAAACCGGCGTATTTCTTGGAATGATTCTAGACATGCACCTTCGTGGCAATTCTATTTACACTGCGGAATTGAAGAGACCAGCAACCCTAGCATCATATGTCTCATTTGTCATCAAGTTTTTTGGCATCCATCAGAATATGGGACAAGCGCAATGAGGAAACACTTGTTGGCAAAAGCGCACATCGCCGGGTTAAACAGATTAACAGTGTCAGAAGTATCCGATTTAACCAGTTCAACAGTCGATGAAACAGCTTTGGCCATACTGAAGAGGCAAGGAAGTCGAGGTATTCCAATTGTAAGTTCGCAAAGGAAATTCAAATTTACCATTTAGGTGTTCAGGTTACTTACTGAATTGACAGACAAAACGCTCTGAACTGGCAGCAAAGGACTTTCAAACTGCCGAATTTCACAAAGACACCTGGAATTGCTACCTCATATCAGGATTTGTTTCGGCTCATATTCCATGGAACTCGATATCAAACCATGAGCTACGACGTTTATACAATGTATTACGTAGTGAGTTGGTGTCACCGTTAGCCAGCACCCTGAGCAATATTTGCCGAAGGGAATATACACTGACAGTGGATGCAATTAAGAAGCAATTGCTGTCAAGAAACAAAGTTTGTTTAGCTTTAGACGGATGGACATCTACGAACAAATTAGCTATAACGTCAGTCATTGCCAATTATCTGGATCGAAATTGGGCTTTGCGAGAAGTACAACTGGCATTCGATGTGGTTGATAGCCCATTCGTTTCCTATTTCGAAAGTTCATTAAGTATTACAGGTCAAGGGTCAACATATGGGATCATGGCTACCTGGACATTTGATGGAAGTTTTTGATTATTTTGAGCTGACTGATAGCCGTTTACTTGGAATTACAACCGATAACGTTTCCTCAAATTACTCGATGACTCATGAACTACAAACTACCCTTGAGGCCTCCGGAATCAAGTGGCCCGCATTGAGAAACCACATACCATGCATGGCACACGTCATTCGGCTTGCTTTGGGTGCATTCATGAGCACTCTGCGTGTAAAACGCCGCTCCAAGTCCTGGGAAGCCCATGAGCGTGATCAGCAATTTGGAGAGAATGAAAGCACAGACATTGGGAAAAGTCAAAGGCTTCGAAAAGAGGGCAATGCTAGAATCAACAAGGTGTGGGCCATGTGACAAGGTTTAGCAAAGATCATTGAGAAAGTACGTATTTCAACATATTTTGAAACTGCTGAAACTAACCATCATAAAGCAGAAAATACTTGCTGTATTGATCACGCTGACACCTGGTCGTCAAAACTAGTTCATTAACTGTCAAAAAGCCAAAGTCCGGAGCTTAGTACTACCTATTATGGATGTGAAGACACGTTGGAACTCAACACTGGAGTTGCTCGACTGCACCTATGGATTATGTCAATTCACATGCATGTGGCTTAAAAACCTAAAATACAGCGATTACCGGCCACTCCACAGAACACAGGATGAGTGGACAATTGTCAAGTATGTCATGGAGGTATTACGGCCATTCTGGTACTGGACCCTGTGGATGTCGAAACAGCATATTGTTACTTTTCATCACGTCATCGCTGTCTACAATCACATGTTTCATCACATGGATGGGGTGATGCGAGCTTTGGCCAAGAAGAAGACACATTGGAAGGAAGACTTATTCTTTGCCGTGAAGTTTGTGTGGCAGAAGCTGTCCAAATATTATACGAAAGTGACTCCAATGACTGGTATGCTTCACATTTCGGCACATATCCTTGATTCTTTCCGGAAATTGCGAACATTTAGGAACTGGCACAAGGGAACGGATATTAATCCTGAGGACGAGACTTCTTATACTAACCAATACCAGGAGGCCTTTCTGAAGTATGTGGAGAATGAATACTGTGCTAAACATAGACATTGACCAGTCATTGAACCCGAAAATGTACCAAACACTAATCTCGTCTTCTCCGCAATGGCTTCTATATCTGGTCAATCTTCTTATGATTCATATGATGTGTCCAGCGATGATGAAGAATACCTATTCCATAACACTGTGACTGAAACGACACCTGGACGAAGCGATCGTGCAGCACGCTTATTGTCAGCTGCAAGGCTCTATTTAGATTCACCTCCTGAGTTACCACAGAACTGGGGGCAAATTAATCTGAATCCTAATGATTACCACTCCGACTTGATGGAGAGTAGTAGTGCATTTTGGTTACCGGATATCACCGACTGGTGGCGGCAGCTAGAAGAAATGCATTCAAAGTATGCCAATCTCTCCAATGTGGCATGAGATATATTCTCTATCATACCTCACAGTGTCGGAGTGGAGGCCAGTTTTTCCCTTGGGCGAGATGCGATCAGGTGGAGGCAGTCAAAAACCACTGGGGAAATCCTTTGCAAAAAAGTCGTAGTAAGGCAGTTCACTCGAGCCAATAACGGATTACTGGCTGGTGACGATCCAATATTGGATACAACTAGCACGTATAACGACATGGAGATTAGGTGAGAGGCGGTGGAAAAGAAGTTGCACTGAATGGCCAAGGTCTCCAACCTTTTGGAGATATGGCAGGGTAGCCAAAACCTACAAGCTACACAGAAGGAATCACGCGCTCAGAATAAACAAATAATAGCCGTAGGATACATTTCAGATACTGAAGAGATTATTATAACATCCTGGTTAAACTTTCACTATGATGGTGTGACTGCATTTAAATTGTCTGAAAAATCACCTGTGCCACCAGCTTTGTCTGCAAAGGACCTCCCTGGAGGACGAACTCCAGTATTGAATGTCCGCCAAATCAAACAAATCGACCACCATCCTGCCAAATGTGATGAGGATAGTTCACCTGAAAGTATTTCAGACACCAAAAAGTGGCTTGACTGGAATGAGGACTTGCATAATCCAAATGACAGCATAGACAACTGGGAGGCAGACAATTAAACTGATATGGAAATGGACAGTGGCAGGGAGGATTCAGAAACCCCAGAGCACCGGAATGTGAATGCTGCACCGAATGTTCCCAGATTGATTCAGCCTACACGATGGTCAAAGCAGAAGGTTGAAAAGGCGGTGATGACAGTGAGTATAATGGAAATGAGGAGAAATAAGAGGATCAAGAAGAAGCAGGCCAGAATGCATCAATGTATTATCTCAAAGTTCATTATGTAGTTTAACCGAGAATTTCATTTACAGAAACATTAGGGAAGAATACTGAGCAGTCGCATGAGAATATTGGTTAATAAACAAAGGTATAACAGGCAATATGCCATATTTGGCAAGATATACAAATTTTTACTGGATGAGAGCAACCAGTGCTGGAATATTACTGGGCTCAGCTTTGCCATAAAGCCAAGTCCTTATCAGGCTGAACGGCAACCAATAAGTTCAAAAATTTATGAATCCAATGATTAATGGCCGCAGATTTTGACTAGAATGTACATAAAAATGAGCGTCAACGGAGTGTCAACAATTTTTAGTCTTGGAGGTATGGTAATTGTAAGGTGACGTGGTCGGTGCTATCCATATCCAATATACTGGCAGCCTTTCTTGGCAAAAGCGTAAATGACATGGTTACTGCCCCAATCTGATAATGAGCGTCAACGGAGCATCAACTATTTTTGGCTGTGCATCATGTGTAAGCTACGTGGCGATTGGTTGCTGCCATTCATAAACGAGGTATTGGCTGCCTTCCGAGTAAAAAACAAGTTCAACACGCTCCCTGTCCCATCTTGAAAATGAGCGTCAATGGAGTGTCAATGATTCTTGGTGTTGGATCTTGAGTAATCTAAGTGTCGCAATGTGGTAATAATTCATAGACGATGTCGTGGCATCTTTTTCATTTGAAACAGTGCATGACACATATGTTGCATCATCACGAAACTGAGCGTCAACGGAGCGTCAACTATATTTGGTCTTGTATATTTGGTAATCAAGGCTTTGTGGTGATAAATGAGCTCATAACAGAACAATTGATTGTCTTTATAGTCAAAAATACAATATATAAAAGGAAAAAGACGTATTCCAAAATAATCAATGTCGCAGATTGCAAAACATGCAACAAGAGATTATTGGCTGTCGAATACCTAATTTTAATAACATACAACCATTCAACTGCAAAAACAAGAACATTATATAAATCTACAGATGGACCCACTGGGCAACCCGCTGACAACCTGCCCGATTCAGACGCATTGGGAGATTTCCAGTGAACTGTGTCCGAATTGACAGTTCGGGTGTACTAACAACCCGCACCGCCAATTTGTCAACAGTTTGGTTCCGAACCGGACCTGGACCCGAAGTGACTGTCCGGAACCATTGCTACCACTACTTGTGGGTGATCTTTGGCTGCGGGTTGTGGATCTCTCTTGCCTGATGTTGCTCCAGGCAGAATCTTCCTGGCCATGTACAAAAGGCCTGTTCCCTATAGTATATTATCCTTGTGGCAAGCATTCACTTGCTCTCTCTATCTTCTGACCATTCTTTCACACTGAGCCATTGTGTCACTTCACCCACCACATGAGCTTCTTGTGTTTTCGCCATCTTATCTAACTTGAGGTGCAAAGGTCCCATTTTGTGTACTTACTGCCTCATTGCTTTTTCCACTCACCTCCTCCATTCGCACAAAGCCCTTGTGGACTCTGCGATCTCGCGTCCCAGCCAATTTGAATGTGTATTCTTCTCCCAATGTACAGTTGCAGTCATGCCTGTTATGCATCTTGTCTTGCCTGACAATTTGCCAGGCAGGCCACTGGCTTCTTCTGTACCAGCCATATTCATATCTCACTGAATATGTGACTTTCCAATCGCTCCTCAAATGGGGCTCTCGCCATGTTGAGTAACAATCATCGCCGCTTCGTTGGTTGTCACGTCTCATATTGCATTGGATTTATTGTGTGCTGGCAAGTCTTTTGGAATATTCACTCAACTGTGAGGTTTAACATCTGCAGTTGCCATGCCGAGCTTGTTCCATTCGTTCAAGAGTCAATGCAGTGCTAGATATTGAATGGTGATGTCCACTTGTCAATTGCTATCTTACTTGCAGTGTGATTTCACCATTTCTGTTTTTGCCAAGATGCAGATGTGTGCTGTTAGCAATCAGTCCAGGTAACAGGCAAGCAGACTGCATTCAGACTGCAATAACTGTTTTCTTCAGTCCCGAAGCTGTGCAACAACCTGACGCGCTGCCACTGGATGGGCCAAACCTAAAGTCATACTCATGAACACAGGGGATTCGCCGGGTGTAGCCAGATCAATCAGTTCCACTCTCCAGTTTTGTGTTTCCAGTTGATATATTAATGTTTGCATTCAGATATCCTACTGTTAGTCGCAAAATATTTGCTTTGGTCTGACATTGCCTGTTGTAAATGTATTGGCCACCTTAATAATCAACAGTTGGGAGGAATGCTTCCTACCCCATCCGGAAAATAAACTTCAACTGAGTGTCACCAACGTTTGGTCTAACATGTTCGATAATCTGAGTGGCGATTAGTTGGGGACATTCATATATGATATATTGGCTGCCTTTATAGGCACAAGTGGCAACAATACACTCCCTGCCACATCTTGAAAATGAGTGTTAATGGAGGGTCAACGATTTTTGGTTTCGCATCTTGGGTGTTCTAGGTGGTGCTTGCTCTGACACATCCATAAACAAGGAGTTAGCATCCTGTATTGGCACATAAGCAAGAGATTCTCCTGTGATGGCCTGACAGACAATAACAACTCATTCAATTTACAAAGCTGCAACTGAGACTTCAGGAGTATTTCTGCCTCTAATTACAGTTTCAACTTCGTATATAGACAATATCGGCCAAATCACACACTGTTTACCCATGCCCAATTACCAAATATTGATTATGCTCCGTTGATGCTCATTTTCAAAATTGGGCAGGGAGGTTTTGCTCACACTGTGGTGTATGACGATGGCCAATACTTTGAATATGTATAACAATGACAAAATCACCATTTGAATACCTGACTTGCAAGACCAAAAATCGTTGATACTCAATTGATACCCATTTTGCCATGGGTATATCCACAACATGCAATCATGTCATTTGGTATAGCTCATTATTAATCGTGTTTTGGCAGCGTTTCTATCATCTTTGTGTACTTTCTCCTTCAACACTACATTGTTCTTTAATAATACATATCAATTCATTCTTTAAAATATACTGTAAAGTGTCCACTATATATAGATAATAATAAACTCAAAAATCTCTTTCTTTCCTATCGATGCTTGTCTTCACATGCAGGTTCGTACCATAGGCTGCTGTCATCTGCAAAATGGATGTCAGCTGCATTACCATGTAGCAGATAGTGTACTAACCAGTGGATGTTCCTTAATCAGTCAACAAATTTAGAATAAAATCTCTCTCGCGCTTGCGATCCTTGGAATATGCACCAAAATTGAACAATTCAGCATTGAATACAGCGGAATGTTTATACGCATATCCGGGTGGCTCACATCCGATTAACAGAGTGTGAGCTCCCTCAGTTTGACAGGGTGGCACAGGTGGCATTTTGCAGAGAATTGGCATTGGTTCTGGTGTCGGCTATGTATGTCAGTTGGGTTGAGGTGCACCCATGCCTTTGCACTTTCAGTATGTCTGTGTATACTGTGCTGTACCACTTTGGCAAGAAAGGCAGCCATCTGTTTGATTGTCAAAAACCATAGCCGGGTATCTTTCTACTGCACCCTTCAAATTTCTATGCCCAGAAAACTCAACTCACAGTGCCCTCTTTAGTCTGACTTCAGCGAGAGGTTCGTGATCAGATATTGTGTTTCCTCTAATGCTGTGCATGAAAACCCTCCTGTGGCCATTTTGGCCATATTCCAGGCCTGGTGCGTGGTGCACTGTTCTAGCTGCACCGGATCTCTGTGCCTTGCCATAGTAGCAAACATGTTGAAAGCGTACCAGAAATTCGGTATTACTTCTGCATATGAGATTTGGCAGTTACCTCTACTGTATCCGCTTCTGTAGCATCCACTAAAATGTTTGAAACCTGTTTCATCTACTCTTGGGGACAATTATTATGAAAAGTGTCCACAAATATCCCAGCGCTGGGGAGCTCCGCCATCAAGCCAGCTTGCCCAGAGGCGGAGGGGATATCAGGTCCTGTCATACTCTATTCAAAGTGCATACAGTATGCATAAACAACAACAGCAATATTCCACTGCGGATGACATTGTGATTTCCAATTTCGCAGAGAGTGCGGATCAATTCCTTCATTGGTCAGGGAGGAATCCCATTATGGGCAGCTACAAATTGGTCATGTACCTCTCTACTTTCTCAAGCTATACATTATGCGATTAGTTTACTGCCATTTGCGTCGATATGGATTAAATGACATTCTATTGCATGCTGCTTCAGATTTTGTCTGCATCTGGCTTTATGTACTAGTTGAAAATGCATGACCATGATTATAGTTTTAGTGCCTCCATTGGCAGCCTTTCAGTGGACTGACTGGTATCTACAATCTTGCGGTGTCTCAGGTGGTGGCGTATTGGATAATGAGCCCATTGGTTGGCACAATTCTGATCTACTCTCACCTAGCTGAAGAATTGCAGGAGCTATCATTTGCGGTTGTGGACAAGGAGAGGAAAATGATAACGGACAGAAGTGGGAAGTACTGAGGAATATATAGTTTTCTTCAAGTCAAAATGAAATAACTAACAGCCAACGTGCACATTCTACTCAAAATGAATTGTGCTACCTATAGCTGCAGGCAGCATGGATGTCCAACCGTCCTGCGATTTGCTGCAAGTCGGAAAGTCGCTGTTTTGTTGTAATCAGGATTAATAGAGGTAAACGACTGTAGATAACTCATGTTGGCAAAATTCAAATAGCACATTCTTCAACGGAAAGGACTCCTGCTGATATCTGTCTCAAGCAATCCCAGGGATCTCACATGCAACAGACTCTGAACATCATTGAATGCTGTACAGTAAGCATTGCTATTCCCAATATAGCGACGGTCAAAACGCGGATTTTGCTTTGTTCAAGTTGATGAAATGTACCAACCTTGACATGAAAGAAGCAGCTTCACCCCATCTGGTCTACATTTTGCAACATCTAACATCTTTCCCATCAGAGAAGTCAACACAAAATACAATGTTCAATTCACCAAACAAGAACCTTTTATCACTTCCGGTGGGTGAAATCGGCACATTGACAAAAGTGCTCCACACACCAATCACAACAACCAAATGCAGGCAAGAGTTGCTTGGATCCAGATAGGGTCCGAATGTATGGAGCATTGCACAGCTTAAAATCTAAACAGAAACTTGTGGTAGACAAACAATCAGACACACACTGTTTAAGCAACGATAATGATGAAGAGAAATGGATTGAGGATTATGTGCATGGAGAAACCGCAATTGTAATACAGCCAGCTGAAAACTCAGAGCCACCGATTCAGCAGTAGCAGAAACACAATAGAAATGCTGAAAAGTTGGAATTGACAACCAGAAAATCTGAAAAAACATTCGAGGAGATGTTGAATGCAATCAGGGATAGTCTGAGTCATCTTGTAAGTTCTGACAACGAGGAGGGTGGGAAGACCTAGGATAATGATGAAGAAAATACAGAGCTTGCTACACTGAGCAAAGATGACAAACCCTGTAGGGTGATTGGTAAAATCTCCAAAATGGTACAGCATTGCATCACGAGTTTTCAGCAAAAGCAGATGAAGTTTGATGTGTGGCAGTAACCGGGATAGTGCGATGCGGCTGACCACTTCTGTGTGAAACATGATAAGTAGGTGATGGCCAGATTGGAGGTTCCGGCAGTTGTTCAGCCTCAAACTGAATATGATGCTACCGCATCTACAGTAACTATATTTAGAGGGCTTATTGAAATGCTTGGTATCATACCCGGAAAATCACAAATGCCGCAAGGGACTGCTTTGCCTGGAAGTGATCCTATGGGGCCGCGTTCCTAGAAACTATAGTCACACAAATGAATTGTGTCTCTGTAGCCTGAGACAGTACCTAATTCAGCACTTATTAAGAAATTTAACCCGGTTGAACCTGTATGCCTCTACCACTGTATATGGCCTCTCTAGCTAATTACCACATCTGAATCAAATATGGACAGAGAAATGGTGACAGCTCCTGTGTTGCCAGAGGAGTAAGTTGGAAAAATTGCTGTCTGTAACGATGTATTTCTCAGAGATACAATGCGTGCACTGATTTTGCTCTGTATCTGGTTTTGCATGATTTCACTGACCAAATTGAGACACAAGGTAATTTGTCTGTGCATGTGCAATACTCATATAGGCCATGCGACAGACCAAGACTCAAAATTGAGTCAATTGCCAACCAACACACTTGATATCGTCTAGCCTCTTACTGTTCAGTCAGAAAGCTAAAACTGAATTAGTGACAAAATTTGGGAACAAAATTGAAGTCAGTGAAATCATAGGAATTTTGGAACCAGCAGCCAACACCCAATGGTGTTGTGACAAACCTGTCGAGATGATGGATTAATTGAGTCTAAGTCTAAGATGACACATAGCCTATATAGTAGCTGCCAGCCCTAACCCACAGCCACATGATGACGTACTCTACAAAGACTCAGTATAACACTCCTCCAGGGCATTATCACATCTGTCAAACACTAAGCTACTGACAAACAGACTGAAAACAAACAGAAGACAGAAGACAGAAGCCAAATTATGCCATGCCCTGAGCTCCTCCCAAACGACCATTCTCCCGCTCATGCCATTGGAGGCGTCAATCATATGCGTATTGCTAAACTTGATAGTCGATTGTGCTGTCGGCTTCAACTGTGTTAACTTCCAATCAACCGCTCCTCCGAAGGTGACACACAGTCCTGTTGTATTTTGATCGTGTTGGAAAATATATATAAACCTGCAGTACTTGCCGTGTACTGTATCGAAAGTACTGCTCCAACCAGCCGGAACAACATTGATTCCCGTACGCAGCCTCTTGGACCCAATCACCAGTTGTGCTGTAGGTGTCAAAATTGGAGGCGCTTTTCCTTGGCGATGTGGACTTCCGCTCGACAAACGATGTGGAAGATCATTGTATCCCTCTTAAATGCACGTGCTCACAACCTGTTGTACAGCGGCAGCTAAGAACGTACGTATGCGAAGGTGTGTCCGTATCAGTATCATGTCGAACTTGGCATGACCTGCTGTATGGTGGCACATCGAAATTGGAGACGCTTCTCCGTGGCGATGTTAACTTCGGCTTGAGAAACCAAGTGGAAGTGTTGATCGTCATTTCTTTTTAAACGCAAGAGGTCATAAGCTGATGTAGGGTGGCGCATGCCCGATATGGAGTATGTGTCAGTGTCAGTGTTGGTGTTGGTGTTGGTGTTGGTGTCAAAATTGGAGACGCTTTTCCATAGCTGCAATTCTAATTGGAGACACTTCTCCGAAGGTCACTCTTGAGTCTCAGCTAGCCCTAGGAAACTCATTCCCGTGAATCGTAGATCCCCGTATGTGGCCTCCCGGGTGGAGGAATGGGGTTGTCGTCATTGAAGGTTTAGGGTGAAGGTACACACTCTACAGCTAATAAAGCTTCCTCGTTCTCACAGTTGAGGAGTCCACACACTTCTTGGATTCATGGCCACAATTACCACCGCCGGTCTCTCGAGTCTGTCACAAATTACATACCCAGCGCACTGTAGGGGACAAACCGCCACACTCCCTGGGGGTTTTGTGTGTGTTTGCCGACATCTCCCAAGTATCCGTGATCCATTACCCACCCACTTCTTATAGACTATCCAAATACCATACTGTATGTCGATCTGCTTGGCATTGCCACCGGTTGAGCTGTTCTCGAAATCGCTTCAAACACATCTGATGATGCCGATATTGACCCGAACTCATCCTGATGATGCCGATGTTGACTCGAACTCCTCTGAGAGTGCTGATCGGAGCTCCTCCGAGGGTGTTGACACAAGCTCCTCTGAGGGTGTTGACATGATGTTCTCTTACGGTGTTGACAAGATGTCCTCCGAGGGTGTTGATCGGAGCTCCTCTGAGGGTGTTGGGACGATGGTGACCCAAACTCCAGCTAAACTGCTCTCCGTACTTGTCCCGAACGTGTCCTGCCAACGTGTCCTTCAGTTACCATAATCTCGTACACCCGTAGAACTCAACACCACGGCCATCGCAGCCATTGCGGCCATCACAGCCATCGTGGACATCGCAGTCATCACGGCCATCGCAGCCAGTGCAGCCATCGCAGCCCTCGAAGCGGTTGAGTGTGAGATTTCATCGACAGGAGGCATCTGAGTCCTTTGCATTGTTGAATCGTCGTCCTCAGTCCATATGGTGTCCTGATCCCGGATGCATTCGCACCAATCCTTGGCCGTGTGGCCTCGCTCGTGTGAAGGTTCACGATTTGGCTGTTATCTCCTGATAGTTGTCGAAAATGGTATCCGGATCATGGTCACGCCCATGGTAATAACCTGTTGTGATGAACCTGTCGAGATGATTGATTGATTGAGTCGAAGGCTAAGATGACATATAGCCTATATAGTAGCTGCCAGCCCTAACCTACAGCCACGTGATGACATACTCTACAAAGACTCAGTCTAACAAATGGAAACAAGGTTGAGTTACAACCGTCATGCTGCGTTTCTCCATGCATCACGCTGGGTGACACTATATTCAGACCTTATGCAGATTGTCAAGATTTCGAAATTGGTCTTGGTAACTCGCACAATTGAGGAGAATGCGCTGTATACCAAAAAGAAACAAAGTCGATCTATATATGTACAAAAGCAGTGTACAAATCTACATACAGTCAGTTGCCGCCTGAAAGCACTGTAACATGATTTGCCTATGTCATTTAACACTCACATCACGTTTATAATAGTGAATGACAAGGTGACAGGACTTGAATGTATTGGATGCAAATGATTGTACATAGAAACAATATATTGGCTATCAATAATAACTATTCACATTTTTGAATGCAATTGTTAAGTATACAATAATTGCCCATATGTCATGAAGTTGAGTGTCACTGGATTGTCAACGATTGTTAGTCATGCATCGTTGACAATCAACGGGCTGTAAGGTTACGTCCATTCAAAGTGAATGAATTGGGCAATTTTATAAGCATAAAGGCAACCACCATGCTCGTTGCCCCATTCTAGAAATGAATCCCATTGGTACATCAACGGTTTTTGGTTTTGTGAGTCTGATGATCAACAGAAGACTTGGTCACTGTGATACAGAATCATTGTATTGGCTGCCATTATAGGCAAAAATAATCGCTACAACATTGCTACTATGTTCTAAACATAAGTGTCAATGCAGTGTCAACAATTTTTGGTCATGTATCTTGGATAATTAAAGTGCTGTGCAACAACATTAACCCATAATTAAAGTATTGGTCGCCTTTATGGGCCACAATTCTAGCAATGATATTGCAATTACCTCTCAAAAAACACCATGAACAGATCGTTAATGATTTTCGGGCTTGTATATTCAATCCTCCCCGGGCTATGCTAAGGTGTCAACCAATGATCGAAGTATCAGTCACCTTTATGTGCAAACATGGTCCTAACGATATTGCTACCACTAACTTAAACTGAGCATGAACAGACCATCAATGATTGCTGGTCTTGCATCTTGAATACTCAAAGGCCTGTGCGACAACATTAACCAATAACCAAAGTATTGGCTTCCTGTATGAAGCAAAATGGTAGTGCCAATATCACTATTACATCCTAAAATTGGTTGTCAATGGAGGGTCACCAATTTTTGGTCGTACATCTTGGATACTTTACAGGCTATGTAATTGAGTTAACCAATGTTCAAAGTATCTGCTGCCATTATGGGCAAAATTGCTGGAGACTATATTGCTACCGTCTCCGAGAATGGAATGCCAATGGAGTATCATCAGCTTTTGTGGGGACCCAGTCAGCTACCCTGCAACGAGCTGCATTCGCTTGTTCCTATTTTGAGTTTTTAGTAGTGTTAACAACGGTTCTGGACTGCTGCTTTGGGTCCGGGTCCGGGTCGGAACCAAACTGTCGCCGACTCTGTGGTCCAGGTGGTGGGTTCAGCCGAACTATCAATTCAGATATGGTTCGATGGTTATCTCCCAACCCGTCGTGATTAGGCAGGTTGTCAGCGGGTTATCCACCGGGTCCGTCTGTATATGCATATAATGCTCTTGCTTTTGCTGTTCAATAACTGTATTTGATCAAAATCACTGAACTAACATCCAGTAATACGTATTTAAACACTTTACAGATTGCGATATTGGCTATTTTTGAATCAATGTTTTTCTTTTTGTGTGTTATATTTAGGAGTACCAACACAGTCAATAGTACTGTTATAAGCTCATACATCCATGCGACGCCTTGATTACCCTATATTCAAGAACAAACATTGTTAACGCTCAGTTGACGCTCATTTTCAGAATGGGGCAATGACCGTGTCGCTTTCTTTTCGCCTATAAGGGCAGTAATTACATCCATTACGCCTAGCCATAACTAGATCAATTTGTAATTACCTGACTTAGATGATAACAAATCATTAATGCTCGGTTGACGCTCATTTTCATGATGGGGTAATGAACATCTCAGGCATAGTTTTGCATTAGAAGTCCACCAATCCATCGCATATGAATTAAATCAACAAATCAACACTTTGATAACAAAACATGGAAAGGCAAAAATCAATAACACTCGGTCGACGCTCGTTTTCAGAATGGGGCAGTGACTGTATTGCTTGCTGTTTTGCCTATAAAGGCAGGCAATACAACGCTTATACTACATAGTAATTACATCACTTCACAATTACCATATGTGCAAGACCGAAAACAATCCATGCTCCGTAGATGCTCATTTTCAAGATGAGTTAGGGAGTGTGTCGGTAAAAATTTCCCAATAAAGGCGGCCACTACTGCGATTATGTATAGCCCTGACCAAATCTATTTCCAATCACCAGACTTGCACAACCTAAAATTGTTGCCGCTCAGTTGATGCTCATTTTGCCAAAGGTGTATCCACTATATGCAATCAATTTATTTTGCATAGTCTGTCGTTCAAATTGTTTTGGCAGCTTTTCTAGCGTTTTGATTGACTTTCTCCTTGATAATTACATTGTTCTTTAATAATATATATAAATATATCCCTGAAAATATACTTTACAGTGTCCACCAATTGTAGCTAATAATACAATCCAAAATCCCGTTCCTTTCGATCAATGGTCGTCATCACTTTCAGGTTCGCTCAGTAGGCTACTCTAGTCTTCACAATGAATGTTAGCTGCATTACAACACAGCAGATAGTGTACTAACCAGTGGATGTTCCTTTATCACATCAGCAAAATGTGTTGTAGTCTCTGGAAGCCTCCAGGAGTGTCGGAGAGGATGTGGAGTGTAAACTTAGAAGTGTCACTTTCAGGAGGGTATCAGACCATAGGAGGGCATTCCGGCCGGCCTTCAGAGTAACTGGGATCTCTGCTGACAGGTACAGGAGGAACTGGGATCTCGGATGACTGGTACAGAAGTAACTGGAATCTCTGATGACTGCTACAGGAGTACAAGGAGAGTGATTGGAATCAGTTTGGGAACACATTGGAGCGCCGGAAGGAACTTTGGGTGCACCTGTTAGTGTCGCCGAACCAATGCAGGAATCACAAACAAACTCTGGGAGATGCCTCAGTTCTTATGGATATTCATTCGGAGGACTGCAGGCATTATCTGAGACTCTTAGGATGTACATGAGCAATTGACTCCCTTCAACAGCGACTATGATGCATGGATTATTATTCATAATCACTTCTGAATCATACTAGCTGTCATCTTCTTCGGCATTGTATTTTGTGCCTCCCTGCATTAAGGAAATAAAACAAAAAGATCAGAGATTCAAACATAAATGCAGGTACACCGAATCGATTACCCAACTAAGCGATCGAAATATGTTAATCACACATGGTGTCGATGTCATCCGCTACTTCTCCCATCTCATCAGGGCCAATAAAGGCAGGAACACACAATCCATCAATGGTGCGAAGAAGCTGGAGGCGCTCTTTGTATTTGGTGATTACTCATTCCTGCCAAGCCGATCAAATGGAATTCCAATGTTGTTTGGCTTGATTTGTGATATCTAACTAAGCTGTAATGAGATGTTAGCTATCTGCGAATCTAAATGGGGGTATGAGAGGCAATATGATACATTCAGTTGAAAAATGGTAACAACTACAAGCGGAAAAGAGGAGCGCCAGATGGGGAGTATTGTGTGGAAAAGAAGAGTAACACAAAAGGTGTTGGAGAAGTACAGAATAAAAAAGAAGATTGTCAAATCTAAGCTGAGGAGCACCGAAAGAGGACGGGTACAGCAGTGTGTAATCAAATTAAGAAGTGCCAAAAATGGGTGGGTAAGGAGCATGCAATGCGTTATAGGAGCTTCAGTGGGAATTGAAGAGCTCCCATCCTAAGCTGGGGAGCACCGAAAGGGGGCGGTATAGTGTGGGGAATGGGAAAGAGGAGCGTAGAAAGGGGGGTCTATAGTGTGCCGAATGGGATGAGGAGCGCTGAAAGAGGATGAATTGACTGCGGAATGAAATAGAAGAGGTTCAATCTAGGCTGAGGAGCTCCGACGAGGATTGAGGAGTATCCATTTTAGTGGACTTGCACCACAGGGGGG
>Ga0307514_10000564_pt1 | contig 70237 bp, 71 predicted proteins | sample 16_EM_MG_FD_203088 | JGI IMG/M metagenome (GOLD analysis project Ga0307514, IMG submission 203088) | Populus trichocarpa ectomycorrhiza microbial communities from riparian zone in the Pacific Northwest, United States - 16_EM | ecosystem: Host-associated > Plants > Roots > Unclassified | place...
CCTGCGGCCGGCCGGGCTTCTGCTTCCAAAGCCCACGCTAAGGGCGGCCGGCCGGGCTTTCTCTAAAGCCTGAGGGCCGGGCCTGAAGAAGTCAAAGCCGGCCCGGCCCGGCCCGTTTCGAACACTGGCACAAGGTTCAAAGTCACGAACTTTGGATGTGTTGACTTGCTGTTTACTTCATCTGGTGCTGATCAACACCTTAAGCTTCTGGTCTGCATCTGCAAGCTTGCTGTGCAGGTTGATGAGAATGGTCAAATAGTGCTTATTACAGGGCCTCCAAATGCGCAAGCCATTATTAATGCTAATCAGATCGTATCCCTCATGGTAATCGTCAATCGCAGTCATCAAACAGCTCATGTACATAGACAGCTTGGTGACAGATCTTTGCTTGTAGATTGACAAACGTGTTTTTTAATATCATGGGATTAAAATCAAGATGCTCACGTTTACGCCAGATAGCTCGGTACCTATGTGCACAGCATTCTGTACTGCAGTCAACTCGTATACGTACATATATATGTATATACGTATATATATAGCTAGCTAGATCTGATTCATCTAATAGTTATACACTTGGTTTGTCTGCTCGAAGCATTCTCATTGGTCGGGTGAACTTGCAACGTGGCGCGTATGGCAGTGGCAGATACAGTGGCGGGTACAGTGGCGGATATCCACATGTTGACTCAGGATTTATCCTGAAGACCTACAAGTTTTTAGAACGCCATCGAAGCTGCTAGAAAGGATTGGAGAGTGCTTGCTAATGCACTGAGTCATTTGTGTGGACTCATTCACAAATTTTCACTCTCCACCACTGCCGGCGCCACTCTACCATCTCCAGCAACCTTCAAATTTCTTAGGCATATAAAGGCATGGATACTACCATTGGATAGTTCGGTAGACAATTACTTTTGTATGATAGATAATTCAATCTCTCTATATACTTGATCACTCTCAACTGTTGAGAGCAAAAGAGAAAGAATGAAGAAGCTCAATTGTCTATCCATCTAAAGAGAGAAAACGGCAGGCTTATATACAGAGAAAAGACCATACTCGGCGAAGCCCAGTATCACAACCGGAGCCCAAAACCGAGTACTAGTGCCGAAGCTAGGCCTGCTCCTCGGCAAGGGGGCAGGCGAGGCCCATGGGGGCTGCAAGCCACCGGGCCAAATCTCATGCCAACATCAACAATGCAGCAGACACAGTGGCAGCTATACGGTGGAGGATATACAGTAGCAGATATATATACAGTGGCAGATACACAGTGGCGGATACAGTGCCAGATATACAGTACCGAATCAAGATACACATTCACAGGGGCAGATACACAGGGGCGGATACACAGCGGTAGATCTACAATGGCAAAAACAATGGCAGATATACAACACAGCAAACACAGTGGCAGATATATGGCAGCAGATACAGTGTGGCAGATACAAAATGGTGGATATACAGAGGTTAATATACAGCGGTGGATATACAGCGGCAGATATAGCAGTGGAAATACAACACAGCAGACACTGTGGCTGATATACAGCAGCACCGGGAAACATGACCTTACGCGACACGTAACTCATAAAGAAGCTGTTTTTGGGACGGTCATCCATAGCATATTTGAAGCGTGGCACTATGAGGTCCTAGGGACCTGCACATTGACTAGATTACTATGATACGTATGCGATTATGTGCGCTTGATACTATACATCATGCTGGATTCAACAAGAAACCAAACTGCCAAATGCACTTCACTGCATGCTCCAAAGTACACCTCCGAGTACGTTCTCAAGTACACTCCCGGGCATGCTCTCAATGACACTCCCAATTGCACACAATGGCACACTCCCAACCTGCTTGACTGTACGCTCCCAAGTAAGCTCTCAAGACGCTCTCAAGCACACTCCTGAGCACACTCTCAAGTACACTCCCAATTGCACTCGGTGACACACTTCCAGCCTGCTTGAGTATAAGCTCCCAAGTAAACTCTAAGAGGCTCTCAAGTACACTCCCAGTACGCTCCTAAGTGCACCTCCGAGAATGTTCTCAAGTACACTCCCGGGCATACTCTCAAGGACGCTTCTAATTGCAAGCCTGCTTGACTGTACACTCCCTGTAAGCTCTTAAGACGCTCTCCAGCACACTTCCGAGCACGCTCTCAAGTACACTCCCAATTGCACTCGATGACACACTCCCAGCCTGATTGACTATACGCTCCCAAGTAAGCTCTCAAGACGTTCTCAAGCACACTCCCGAGCATGCTCCCAAGTACACTCTCAAGAGGCAAGACACTCCCAATCTCACTTGACTATATGCTCCCATGTATGGTCCTGGGCGCTCGATCCGGAGACTTGCTGAGTTGCAGGCGCCAGGCACTGGGAGGTGGGTGGCGGGTGGTGGGAGTCGGTGGCGGTGGCGGAAATCATGACGTCGGTTGATATCATAGTCTGAACCTTATTTTTAGCATGGCCACCGCAACGAGATCTCACGATGCCTCATGGTCATAGTGTTGACAATTGCAGCCTTAGATTCTGCAAGAAAGTTAGACGATTGGATCTTGGGGAGAGCAGATCTCCAACTTAGATTTTCAAGCGGAATCTGCTGCCCGCTTCCCACAGATTGTAGGTGTATGTGTGAGCATTCGGTCCGGGGCTGATGGTGATGATGGTGATGGTGACGATGGCGATGGTGGTGGTGTCGGTGATGGTGATCATAGTGCCAGAAGCACTTAGACAGGTAGGTTAGCTACGTCAACGTTAGCATCAAAGCTTCCACAGACTTAGAGCCTTCTATCAGCCAAAGCTTCCCCAAACTCAGCGTTTGCTATCGGCCAAAAGCTTCCCGTGGAAAACTCTACTCCTCCCGAAGCGCGGCTCTCTCAAACGCGGCTCTCTCAAGCAGGCTATCAAGCAGGCTTTTAAGCTGGCTCTAGAGCAGGCTATCAATTGCCAGCGGGCTCTCATCCGGACTCGCAGCGATAGTGTGTACAGTACCGGTATATCAGCGAAGACTGCAGGCAGTAAAGACAGATATAGGTCAATCTCTGGCCGCCAGCCGTATATAGTTCCATAGGCCCACGCGCACATCTCTATGAATCGACTATAGATGACTATAAGCTGCGCATCGTGCAGGGGTCCACGGGAAGCTTGCTATGAGCTGCGGGTGTGCGCTTAGCGCAGCCTATAGCCGATTTGCACTTTTGTCGATGCGCAGATACAGTGGCAGATATACAATACAGTAGATACAGTGGTAGATAAACAGCAGCAGATCCACAGTGGTGGATATACAGCGGCAGATATACAGCGGCAGATACACAGCGGCAGATACACAGCGGCAGATACACAGCGGCGGATACCAGTGTCAGATAAACAGCAGCGGAAAGCAGCGTCAGATCAACAGCAGCGGATACACAGCGGCTGATACAGCAGCAGATATACAACACAGTAGACACAGTGGCAGATACACCATGGCAGATTTATATACAGTGACAGATATACAACCAGATATACAGTACCAGGTCAGGATACATATTCACAGCGGCAGATATACAGAAGTAGTTCAAGATACACATCATGATATACACAGTGGCGGATACATGGCGGCAAATACACAGCAGTGGATACAGACTGGTAGATGAACAGCAGCAGATATAGTAGTGGATATACAACACAGTAGGCACAGTGGCAGATACACAGTGGCGGACACACAACGGTGGATACACAGCGGCAGATTCACAGCGGCAGATACACAGCAGCACCAAATCAAGATACACAGTGGTGGATACGCAGCAGAAGTCTAGGTGATCTGCCTGATATCGTAAAAAGTCCACCATGCTAGTATCTAATTAGTAATTTGATCAAATTCAACAATCCTATACCAAGTCAAAATCAATTTTGTGAATTCGATTTTGTACAATTGTGGAATTCGTCAGTGATGAAATGAATTATAAAATTTGACTCTACCCAATTAGAATATTTGTAATTTGCCTTTATAGAATTGTTTGTACTATAGGGCTGTGTCTCTATTGATTGCTGTTACGCGTACCGCTTTAATTATTTGGCTGAATTAAAAATGCATATAAATCGTAATTGATATCTTGAAATACAGCTATGCGTACTAGCTAGGTATGATTGCTTCTCGTAGCTGTGTTTTACAGCAAACAACTTTTGCTGATTTTCAAGGGGTGAATGTGGGGGATATTTGCGAAAATTGATGACCCCGTTGTACATAGAGATCCTATTCTTAGTCAGGAAAGTGCAGGATTGAGTGGAGAGATAGTCTTGGATATAGTTAGAAGGTTTGAGGTTATTACGATGTCTGGGAGGAGGACTCAGTCGGTCAGATGTCAATAGATTTTGAATCCTGAAATACCGAATGTGCTGATACTAAATTCCACAACACAAAACTTAACGAGATCCACGGTGACAGAAAACCCGACTGTCTCCAAAAGCGACTCTCTTCACTTGTCCACTTATTCTCATTCCTTGTCTGGATCCGGGGCCGTAGGGTTTCTTGTTGTCTTCATCCTACCATCCATACTGCACCACCAACTCCCGAAAACGATTATCTCTACTATCCTGCGTCCATACTCCTAACCTGCTCTTCCTGAATGTATTGAACTATAAAAGTTTCCACATCATTCCATCTTAGTCGTCCAGCACTCCAGCAACAGACCTCTTAACGTTTAGGCTTCGGAGGCCATTTCCGCTACTTCTGTCATATATCGGTCTCAGCGATTAGTTTCGTTCGAAAGGAGGTGAGATTGGAGGTGCTAGGGGAACAGTGACATTGGGTATACACTAATGTAGAACGGATTGCCAGATAGTCAGCATGAGTTCTCTGTTTTATGAGAGCCGGAACAAGTCACTACCGCTTAGATACACTCTCCCTAACTTCAATGTATATAATCTTATACTAAAAGCAATATCTTCCGAGTCACAATGCGGGCTTGAGGCAAGTGCTTCGTAGAAAATAGGGTCTAGGTCACCAGTGAGTACTCGTACTTCACTCCCATCGGCGTGAGGTATCAGTCCCATGATTACTATAGCCTACAGTCCAAGTGGAAGGACTTTAAGATCAACTATGAATTCTGTACGCTATGATAATACATATTCGTCTACCCACGTCGTCGATGCCTATCCCCTTGGCTTTCAACTACGGGTCGTTCAGTGCCCAACTAATGCTCGTGATCAGTATCATAAAACGGTCTTGAAAAAGCCAGCGGTTGGGCACTATCGGCGGTTCCATGGCCGTAGATTGGCAGCGGAGAATGCAGTCAGCTGGGGGCAGGGAATATCTAGCCATGACTCGGAGTTGTCGGTTTTTCCTGCAGCAATACAGGTGAAAGGCGATGTTGAGTGTTGTTAGGAGTGTAATTTCGCCGACTGTTCTACCGACAATGCTATCTGCGGTTGATTTCTTCGGCTCGGCACGTGAGGAAGAGGGCGGGGAGATGTTGAGAGGGTATTGACAACTGTGAACTTCATCAACCTTTTGAGCTCGGCATATCCGGATCCTCCGCCTCCATCTGGCGCAAGTTTTGTCGTACCACCCTTTCCGTTGCGTGAGTTCTTTCCCAATATCTAGATACATTCTGCCCAGAAAAAATACCTTCCGACCATCTCTTCGGGGACCACGTATTCTTGTTTAGGCTCAAACGTGTTACCCTTTCACTTTTCCTAATGTCGAATAGATATGCTGCATTGCCGTTTGTATCGCAACTCGAGTGAAAGCCGCTCCAGCCGAACATATATTTTTCAGCTATTATACAAACTACCCCTTCGAAATCTCGAATTATACAGACTACCCTCCTCATCCCGGATTTTTATATACACCACCCTCTGTGCATAGACCGTGATTCCTAATTAGCTTGATGATTGAAACCCTTTCTCACCATGACTTGCTCACTGCGAATTCCTCCAGCACTACCACCACCGGAACCATCCAACTTGAAGTTCTCAGATAACATACATTGCTGACAATCAGCTACCATAATGCACAATTCTTAGGCTGTATACGCATGAGGCTATGGCCTAGTTGTTGTGACGAACCTGTCGAGACAATTGATTGATTGAGTCTAAGTCTAAGATGACACGTAGCCTATATAGTAGCTGCCAGCCCTAACCCATAGCCACGTGATGACGTACTCTACAAAGACTCGGTCTAACACTAGTCACTAAGCCACTAGATATAGCCAATACTGTAATTTTCAACCAAAACTATTTGTAGACTCCCGGATATTCCTATCATGGTGCTCACTTATAAAATCCTCGGTCACTATGCAAAGAGCTGTACTTGCCTGCATACCTAAGTCGCATATTTTGATATTGTAGGGTATTTCAATTCGGCCATCTTAAACAGCCATTGGTCACAAGGAGGTAATTTGTATAATGACTGTATATTTTTTCCCAATGAGCATGCAACTGGGATAACATCTTTCCTGTGGGGAGCTGGTCGAGTTTTTAGGCTTAAGTTGCACCTAGTCGAGCGTGGGGATAGAAAGCGCGCATACTAAGTCGAGCGAGACACCATCTCAATTTAAGCCACCGTAAATTATAATTTGGTGACTGCAGTTATTTACGCTAGTATAACCCAACATATTTATGACCTCTAGGAAAAGAAGAGTTTATATTCGAGCATTAGGTACGAAAAACATATGATGTTTTGGTGCTGTAGAAGTGTAGAAGTTCACTCATACTCCGCCTTACAGAATCAGAAGATTGTTTCTGAGCCGGAAGGAAAGATTCAAAGATTCTTAGAAAAGCTCGTGACCCATCAAACGATATCAAGAAAACACATCGCCCTCGACCCTAAAATGCGTCAACACTCCCGGACCTATACTCCCTACCGACAATATCTTATTCTTCCACGAGCCGGACTCTAAATTGTAGACTAACAAATCATGTTGTGGCCCCATGTTAAGATTAACCGCAGTTGCGTTAAGGTAGTAGGTTGTGCCCTTAAGCGCCAAACACCCATAGAAGTCCCATTCTTTCCAGCATAGCCGTTAGCATCCAGGCCAATTTCCACCCCAAGGTTTGCTGCCCTGACGTTAGTAGAGGTCTTATTGCCAGATATGTCGGAGAGGTGCTCTGCCGTCAGAGGAGACTGACGTTTGATGGATTAGATTAGATCGTGACAATGGATGTGATAAGATTGCCTTCGGCTCGAATAGACGGCACCTCCTTTTCTCTTCTCACACTTCCGTATCACAGTTGGATAATTTCTCAAGCTCTTGTGGAAAGGTGGGTCGGGTAATATTTAGGTCTTGTACTTGGTCCTTTCACACTTCCCGGCTTCTCGGAAAACCTCGCTGCCCTACCACCCGGCGCCATTGGAGACGATCCACCGAGCCCTCTAGCTCCCGAGACAAAAATGACCGCGTTCTCTCGAACCCCCACCAAAGTGAGTTCTGTTAGGGTGCAGCCATGCGGATCTGGAGCTACCCAACCAAATACCGTCGTTACCCGCACAATGGAGACAATGGACTAATGCAGCTAATTGACCGAGTTGGTGAGAATGCTGAACTTGAATTTGGGGCTCGGGTGCCCAGTAGAGGAGATATCAGCGTTGATATTGATTTACGGGGGTGGCGTTGCTTACTTGCGTATCCGGTGCATAAATCCATGCCGTCGGCGGTAGCTTCTTCATGGAGCATGCTGTGGTGTAACCCTGAACCTACAAAGTAAGCCCGAGTTTTCGGGACATTCCTCGGCGGATATTTCATTGGGTGGCCTTGCGAGTAATCTCTTAAGTACCGAAGCACAGCTAGCGTCAATAACCCTCCGCTCATTCTCTGCGTCCTCCGAACTATTCTTATGCCTAAAATATTCGCCAGTCAGCAGGCTCAGGAGGCGGGCCTGTTTACAAGCGCACCCTCCGACCTGTCATCGCAAGAAAACGCCGAAAACAATCAGCCGCAAGTGAGATTTAGTCCTGTCTATGATGCACAGCTGCAGGGCGCATATATTTAATTAGTGACCCACCCCGCATATGTAGTGCAACACCAAATCTTACTTATTCAACATTCGGCAATGTATATTTTGTCTTACCTATTACCATCGATCACTTCATATAACCCAACCTTCCCTCCTCGAGACCACCCCAACACGACCACAATGACGTCCTCGACCGGCGAAATGATCGACCTTGAATACTACCCGACTGAGCCGGTTTCTTCGTTCTCATGGCGCAACCTCACCGTCACTGTTCCGGACATGAAGACAAAACAACCTATATCCATTCTCTCCAATGTCACCGGGAGTGCCCGCCCTGGTACCACCCTCTCCCCCCCCCTTCTCACCCCCTTCCCTTATCATCGCTAACAGATACAGGGGACATGGTCGCTCTGATGGGTCCGTCTGGTTCGGGGAAAACAACGTTCCTCAATGTCCTCGCACGACGACCTGCCGCTGCTAACGCGGAGGTGTCGGGGGATGTTCTGATCGACGGACGCAAATTCGATTCTGCGACTTTGAGGAGCATAAGTACATATGTGGAGCAGGAAGATGCGCTGATTGGTAAGCCGTCGAGAGAGCCCACAGAGCAGCTTTACTGACGGAAGAAAAGGATCCTTGACGGTGAAAGAGACGATCGAGTTCGCGGCTCGGCTATCCCTCAACAGCGGGAGACGTGGAGGAAGAGTCGGGGAGCTGATCCGCGCATTCGGGCTCGAGAAACAAGAGAGCACCATGATCGGGACTCCAGTGAAGAAGGGAATATCTGGAGGACAGAAGCGGCGAGTGAGTGTTGCCAGCCAGCTGATTACTCGACCCAAGATCCTATTTCTCGACGAGCCGGTATGTACCCTTCCCATCCCCCTACTCCTTGCTGATAAGAATGTAGACAAGTGGCTTAGACTCCACCGCCGCCTACGAGGTAATGTCACACATCCGCAACATCGCACAATCCGAGAAAATCGTTGTGATAGCCTCGATCCACCAACCATCGACCGCAACATTCAGTCTCTTCTCGCAACTAGCGCTGTTGTCTCGCGGGCAAATGGTGTACTCTGGCCCTATAGAGTCAGTGGTGCCGTATTTCAATTCCATCGGAGTGCCGGTTCCGACAATGATTAACCCAGCAGAGTTTCTACTAGATTCATGTAATGTTGACTTCAACGAGGGTGCGACAGAGACGCTGAATAGGCTCATTGAGGCATGGGGGAATAGTCCTGAGGCGAAGGCGCTGCAGAGGGAGGCCGTGGAGGAGGGGGAAGAGGAGGGCAAGTTCCAGGCCGTGCAGGAGAATACGGAGGGGAGTTCGGTGAAGAAGACGGCGGTGTTATTGCATAGGCTTTGGCTGAAGTCGTATCGGGATGTGTTGGCGTATTGGATCAGGGTTGTTATGTATATGGGTATGCTCCTGCAACCATCCACATACATCGTTCTCGGCTAACACAACTTAGGCCTCGCCTTCCTCATGGGCACAGTCTGGCTCCGCCTCGACTCCTCGCAAACAAACATTCAGCCGTTCATCAACGCCATCTTTTTCTCCGGCGCGTTTATGTCCTTCATGGCCGTCGCTTACATTCCCGCCTTCCTCGAAGACTACACCTCATACCTCAAAGAGCGACACAATGGTCTCTATGGCCCCACATCCTTCCTGCTCTCAAATTTCCTAATCGGCATCCCCTTTATTCTTCTCAACACCGTCCTATTCTCCCTCATCACCGTCTTCCTTGTCAACTTCCGCCACGACGCAACGAGCTTCGGAAAATACGTTATGTGGCTATTCCTGGACCTTCTCGCCGCGGAGTCGCTGGTGATTCTGATCTCCTCTATCGTCCCAATATTTGTTGCTGCACTCGCGATAACCGCGTTCACGAACGGACTGTGGATGAGTGTTGGTGGTTTTTTGGTGCCCGAGAAGGTGCTGAATGTTTTCTGGTACTATACCTTCTACTGGATTAATTACCAGCGGTATGTGTTCCAGGGGATGATGTTTAACGAATTTGAAGGGAGGGAGTATGCATGTCAACATGTGGACGATGGGGGGTGGCAGTGTATGTATGCGTCGAAGCTGCAGGCGGAAGGGAGGATTGAGGGGGGTGCGGTGTTGAGCAGTCTCGGGTATGCGAGGAAGAGGGAGGGGATGTGGGTCGGTATTTTGGTGGCGATTATCGTCGGGTTGAGGGTATTGGCTTGGGTGGCGTTGAAGTTGAAGAAGCACTGAGTTAACGGAGTTTGCGACTAAGTACACTAAGTGATCCTGGCGGATGTGTGTTAGATTTCTAAATTAGAGACTGGGCCCCGGGTAAATCCAAAATTCACGATTCAAATTTCTTGCTCTTAGCTGCGCAGTAAGCTACGGTTGATAGAGAAGGAGAGGAAGTGATGTGTCTGATTAGCATACCCTGTGATGTCAACCAACAACTCCAATACATCTACCATGGAAGCAATAGCAACAAAACCACAGGTACCGGACTCCCACTTGCAGAACGCTATCTGCATCAGATTCTCAAGTGCTTTAAGGTACTCTATATCTATTGCCTGCGACTCTAATTGATTGGTACTAATTGAACTCTAGATGGACGTCGCTCAACTTATCACCCCCGATAAAAATATTGAGCCTGTCAAGGCATTTCAGATCTATGAAACCGAGTGTGAGGAGGTTGCAGCTTCACCTGCGACAGTACAACTCAATGATGAGGAGGAAGGTGCGTTGGATTATGATGATAGCTCAGTTCCTGCAACTCCAGAGGAATACCTATCGGCGTCAGCTGCTTTAGAAAGACCTGTTGGCTTCCGTTCTGAAGTAGAGAAAGCTTCCTTTGAGGAATGCTGGGATACTTTGGAGTGTGTTAAGAAGAGAAAGCCATATCGCACTGCACACACAGAGAGAGCTGCCACCTGGAAAGGAGCACTTGAAGAACTTCAAACACAACAACCAAGTAGGTGTGAGGGCAAAAGTCAGAAGTGGGTACAAAAGCAAGTGAAAGATTTAATTGAGTTCAAGGGAAAGGGCGCATTTCAGGAAATGGTACGAACTGCGATACCAGGAAAGGGAGAAAAATTCAAGTGAAAATTCAACTTGACAGCAGACTCGGTATGTATCCAATTGCGTATATTATGATTCTTACTAATTCTATAGATGATTTGTCTCGGAGGTTGTTTAGAGTGGTTAGCTATGGATATTGCAAAATACAAAGAAGAGAAGGCAGCGATTTCTGAGAAACACAAGCGACATGAACAAGAGGAAGAAAACCGAGGGGAAGCTATCCGCAGGTTTGCAATGGAGGGAATGGTCAACCATACCACAACAGATTCCGTACTACAGGAAATAACCAATGGCTCGTTTAGTAGTACTGACTCAATTTGCAGTTGGCCACCACCTGAAAGATCAAATGAATGGCGCAAGCGGGCAAGGGTAAGACGTGACTGTGATCCTGATGGTGGTGGTGAAATACTAATTGCAAATACCGATGCGGAAACAGCAATACACCACAATGCAGCGACAATTTCTAGAGCCGACCCTGTGCCGCAAGTTCAATCTTGACAGTCTAGATTCCAACACCATTGAGGAAAAGGAGTTCAATAACGAATGGAAGTTTAAAGGAGACGTTTTCCTGAACTTGACAAAGGCAAGAGAGGAACATACTAGAGAAGATATGTAGCAGGTTATTTCTATTCTACATACACAAGTAGAGTTACTTAAAGATCTTGCAGCGGAGATTCGGGAGGTGAAGGAAATGGCACAGGAGGAACTTGTAAGGAAAGACTAGAGAAAGTAGGGAGATATTTCAGGTATTCATGTAAGCGATGAGGTACACAATTGAAATACATAATCATTTCAGATCCATACAAACAGATGCGAATGTTTCTTAAAAGGACAGCAACCCGATACTGCATTCCAACTAGTGAAGTAAGATTCGTTGACTGGAAACGCGGTCAAGATATCCCCACAACCGTACAATATCCGCAAATTCCCACTCTACACACTCACGACAAGAGGACATGGCTTTGTTAAAGGCTAGCTAATCTGTTGTCATTCCGAATTTCTCAAATAGTGAAATTAATACAGAAGATGTTGAATATGCAGGGTCTCCACATAGACAGAGTGGTGGTGGTGGTGCATGAGTATATAATCGATTGATAAGAGGATTTTGTTCTAGTAAAAGATCTTAAAACTTTTGATGGGACCCACAACACTGCTGAGACTTATTGCATTGGGTGAGCTATGCAAAGGTGGGACTACGATCTCATACATATACTAAGTAGTGTCTCACTTAATCTCATGGTCAATACTATGCTCTCACCGTGTGGGGACTTTGGCAGGGAAAACGAACCAGAAGAAGCTTTTTGTATGTAGAACGGACCAATGTGGTTGAGGATGGGAGATGGTTCGCAAATGCTCGCCAGTTAGTGAGATGGACTGTAAATGTCCCGAGTCAGTGACCGCAGTTCGCGAACCGAAATGGTTGTCCATGGTACGGAACATATATTATATAGCCAAAATTGCTAAATATTTTGCTTTTTTCGTCAAAAGCTACAACAAGCAATATCCATAGCGTTTTTGCTGGAGGCGGTTGTTTTGATGCAATGATGAGACCATCGATAGCCCTGGATTCTGGGGGTTTGGGCTCGCTCAATGGTTTAGAAAGGTCAACAAATCTTAGAAGCAGTTGTAAGCTGTTCGATTATGCGATCTTGAATTGAAAGAGGCTTTTGTGGTTAGTTGAGATAAGCTTCTCACTTATTTTCCTAGATTTTTATTGCCCCTGGAATTATTTCATGCATTCATTTGCGTTTGTGCAATACAAAAAGTTACTGCAGTGTCTGCAATTAGCGTGTGCAGCCGGGCAAAGAGTATGACACGTGACATTCACAGCATGATTAACGTTAGGAAAAATTGAAAGCGTGAGCCCCTCCATATTGAGGGCTGGCATCTTCACTCTGCACACAAGCCACCCTGCTACCAGGTTTCAGCGGCCATATGTCGCTGAGTGGCTCCATTCAGTAAGAGTCACTGTGTAGTGTAACCCAGTCATGATGAGACAAACTGTACATTATGGCTAATAGTGATATACACTAGGGCTTCGCAGTCCTTTGCTCAATATTACATACCAAAGCTTCTCTACAATAGAACCACCGCAATTATTGCCACCTTAAGAGTCTCCAACATTCCGGTATCTGCGATGAAGGCAGACGATATTGAGTTCTTCAAAGATCTCTGCCCGATAATGGAAACGATTTCCTGGTCGAGTGGAAATACACCAATCCCATAACCCAAGTTGCAACGGTCACCTTCCGCAATAAAAGCGACAAGGAAAAGGCTCTCCAGCAGACAAATTCATTACTCCCTGCCTCTGCCGGGTAGATATCAAATACTTTCAGAGTCGAGCTAGATGATGACTTCAAACGCTTCAGTTTACTTGCCTCTGCGCCAGATGAAGATTAACCGGAGTTTGAGTAAATCCATACCAATGGCAGTTTGTTTGTTTGTTTGTTTGTAATCATTTTGCATTCACCCCCGAAGGGAGGTGCCCAGCTAAGTTACCATAAGCCGGCCGACCACTAGTGGTCATGGCATTTAAACTACCCCATCCTGGAACTTCCTCGGTCTTCAGCCAGAAGGGCACAAGGCCGTTGAAACTCCCAGCCTCTCTCCTAGGCAAAGTCGTCCCATCCCACTTCCCGCTACTCAAGGCGGACCCTAAGGCCACTTACTCCCCAAGCCCACCCCAAAAAAACAAAACACACCAAAAATAAAGCAAACTAAAACAAAAGAGAGATTCATAAAGTACATTCTTGCCCTGCAGGATCTTCAAACCATGTAGGCGCGATCTAAACTGCAACTCTTTCGACTCTCCTTCATTCCTAAGCCCTGCCCAGCTAACCCTTACGGGGTCGCCAACTGTCATATCTCCCGCCCCGGCAATCATACACCTCTGTGACTCCGCGGCCATCATCATATCTCGTAACGACCCGACTTCGTCGAGGTCGCTCATCCTTCTCTTTTTCTTTTTCCAGGGCTTCCGACTCCCCCCTCTTTTGTTGTCCTCCCCTCCCTCGAGGTCGTCTTCCGCCCCTATCATTGTCCACCTGCCTTCACGTTATCGTATTCCTGAGTTCGGTCACTCGGTCACGTGACCCCTCGGACCTCCCTCGTCTTCGTCGTTGTCTTCTCGGGGTTGTCGGCTCGCTCTGTGTCCGTTTCCCCGTATCATTTTCTCCCCTATCATCCTCCCTTCTCTTTGCCGTTGCCGAAGCTCCAGCGTATTGAGAATGCATAAGCGTGGGTGGTGGAGATGTTAATCTCGGTGCTTTACCCGGTCGCCCTGGCTCTGCATCCGATTTGTCAATATTCATAGGAGTCACATTGTCCTTTTCAACTTGCTTCTCCCAATTTCTAGTTACTATCTCTCTAGCCAATGGTGTTCCCACCCGCTTGCGCGGTTGTAACTGTGGTCGTGGCCTGATCGTAAGATCCTTTTTTGGTGTAACTGGCCCCGTCATAGGCGTCGTTAATGGCTGCTTTTCCGGGTCTGGCGCATTCCCCCTAACTTCACCCAACTTTTTATTTTCCTCCACAAGGCTCGCAACAGTTGTTTTGAGCGTCGACACATCCGTCTTCAGGGTGTCGATTTTCGAGTAAAGTTTTGCGAAATGTCCCTCCATGACTTTGATGACAGCCGTTCCGACTATCTCCTCTGCCACATCCTGGGGCATATCTTCGATCTGTTGTTCCTCGTCCGTAAGAAAGGACTCAGACTCCATTCGTTGTTGATTTTGTGGGGTTTTGGAGACCCCCGAACTCGTAATCGTCTTGGGGGCAGGTGTTGTCAATTTGCCTTTCCCCTTCTTCTTTTTGGGCTTCTTCTTTCCACCACTGGTGGCGAAAATAGGAAGCATCGAGGAAGCGACCGTGTCGCTATCGTTGTTGAAATCGTAGTCGGAATGGGTGGAGGAATCATCAGAATCCCACAAGCCATCCTCTTCGAGCATCTCCTTTAAAAGGCTGAAGCGGGAGGAATCGGTTTTGGGTATATCAATAACAGAGGGACCCACGCTGGGCGTCGGGGTCCTCGAAGGGCGCCCACCTCTAGGCATCGTGAGGCCAAAGAGGAATTACGGGGCGGCTTGTGGTTGGCCAATGACTTACGGCTTGGCAAAAGCTAGCGGTGAGGTGGTGTGTCGAGGTGTTGGTACCAATGGTAGTAATGGCTCTATGTTGTGGTTTCATTGGCAAATTTACATCGCCATCTTTGTGCATAGCCTTGGGTGACATGCAATGAGAATGTGGAGTTAGAAGCATAACAGTGGACACATATCAATCTGGATCTGAGACTTTCTTCTGTTGAGCTGCTTAGAGCCAGAATTTTAACAGTCGGGTTCAACGCAAATGCCTTTTGGGATAGCGGGCATCTCCTGATTGACCAATATTTTGTGAGATAACTAATGGGTGATATTGGTAAATAAAGACTACTAAGTGTTGAGCTGATTGGAAGTACGGATATCACTATGATGTGGAGTATTCTTGCCTCTTTTGTAGTTAGCGCCATTATTCTTCGATCGACCTTGTCTCAATGCGACACGTCTTATTACACGATACTATAGACACACCTTCACATACGCAAGCACATACTCGACTACGCGAGCATCTGCCACCGTACAACACTAAGCAGGTGAATAGATACTAGCCTTGTGCCGATGATCTTGTTAGATGAAGGACACTCAGCAAAGAGACAGACCGTTGATGTTTCTTCCCCACAGCATATGCAGAATCACTGGTAAGGCCACATCCAACTCCACCAATCTGTAAATGAAACGAAAGATTCTACCATACCTACCACCTAGACTCTCAATTTCTCAAATATTCAGTATCAGAGTACACAGAGCAGCACACTGGGGGTTATATTGTTTGATACCACTTAGAAACTTGCATTGAGAATCACGGTTGTGATCTCAAGGATGGATTCTATCCGGAGAGCATTTCTGTACACAGCCCCACTATGTCAATATCATGCCAGCCTGAAAGCCAGATCAGTAAAGTTGGATAGATAGGATGATTAGTTCAGGTAGAAAGTACCGCAACAGGGGTACTTTATGGTAAATTTCTATGATTACCCATCGACAGTGTTCCTAAGCGGCCAGGCCAGGCCGCCCTTAGTGGTGGCGCTCAAATGAGGGCCGGGCCTGCAGGCTTTTCCGGCCAGGTTTGCGGGCATTTTCTTGGCGGCCAGGCGGCTGGCCTATGGGCATTTTCTTGGCAGCCGGGTGGCAGGCCAGCAGGCTTTTTCTTGGCGGCCGGACGGCTTTTCTTGGCGGCCTGGAGGCTGTTCTTGCCGGACTAAGCCTAAACAGAATATTGTATTCCAAAGATTCTCTGCTGCCTTCATCAAGAAAGTCTCCGAAGTATGACACATAAACCATATCCAACCCAATCATCATAGTCCTGCCAATGCCATATTCCATCCATCAACCAGACCAATGGTTATGCAGGCTGATGCAGGCTGTGTAAATCACGTACAGGGTGGGCAGCTTATGACCCCGGCAGGGCTGGGCGGCCACTAGCAAAATCTTTCAGAATGGAGACCGGGCCAGGTTGGGTCTACAGGCCACCAAAAAGCACGGCAGCCAGCCTGGCCGCTTAGAAACACTGCCCATCGATCCTGTCTATAGCAGTAAACCTTGTAGTGTAGCTAGCCTGATCTGGATTGCAGGAGCACAATGATAATGGGCAACTGATTCTAGATTGTCAACAATAATTTTGCACACTTGGGTTGGCAGAAAGATATGAGAAACTGATAATGGTGGAGAATAGTAATCACTTTGAGATATGTCAGTTCAAAGGAGGGGGAAATTTCAAGTACATAGTGGTACAAATCACAACTGGCTTACATACAGAGTCCTCTAAAGAGTTGTAAAGGGCAAAGGAGCAGCAGCCATGGCATTGCTCTCTGTTTGGGCCATGGAGTATCTTTAGGTCAACGTTAAGTCATTTAGTGGGGAAGAACAGGGGAAATGTGGTATGGAGTGCATAACTGAAACACAGTAGCATAAATGGAATATCATCCAAATTCATCTTTGTCTCTGGGAGCCTCTAGGAGCATGTGGAAGGCTTTAGGAGGCTCTAGGAGTGTCTCAAAGTTGTTGGACCAGTATCCTAGAGTGGTCAAATCCGAGAGTGAACTGTACTGATACAGTGGACTTCAGGTGTATCTAGGAGAATTGGTGAAAAATCTAGGCAGACATAGAAGGTCTGGTGCCAACCACGGGAGGACCTGGGCGCATCGACATTAAGTGTGGGAGCACCCGGGGGTGCTGGCGACAGGTACGGCCATGCCGATTACCAGCCTAGGAGTGCCAATGAGATGTTTGGGAGTGCCAATGACAAGTCTGAGACGCCTAGGAGCACTGGTGAGAAGCGTGGGAGCACCTTGAATCATATTAGAGCAGTCAGGGAAAAACAACATCTTTCGGAATGCTGCTGGTGAGCCCGGAAATCATTGCTACTTCTGATTGATCAACAATCATTGAAACCCATGTATTCGGTGTGTATTCTCATCTATGTATCTATATAGCTATCCACACAAGTATATCTAGACTGCCAGCAGTTGACGCTTGAGAGCAACTCGAGGTACAACTGAAAATGTGAACAGAGTGAACTCTGACATACACTCTGAAGCTGTGATCAAGTGTGATTGGAGACGCACTTGGAGGCAATAATAGAGCATATTTGGAGATACACCTGGAGGTTGTGATAGAGTGAACTTAGAGAAACACTCTGAGGTTATAATTAAGTGAGTTTGGATATGCACTTCGAGACCGTTATTGTGAGAACTTGCAAGCCATAGTCCTGAGAGTTTGGAAATAGTCCTGGAGGCTGTGATCAAGAGAGTTTGGAGATGCACTTGGAGACTGTGATGGAGCAAGATAGGAAATGCACTTGGAGGCTGTAATTGAGCAAGATTGGGGGAGTAGTAGTACTCGGTGGTGGTTGATGGACTGCATGCCAGGTACAGAGACTCTATTCACCAGTTACTTAGGTCGCAACCATGGGAATGTGACAGGCAGATATTCCATTTAAGCGTTAATAGCGAACTAGCTGATGGTGGTTGAACGTGTAGGGAGGTAAGCCGGAATCTTAAGCTATATACAAGGGTCAACTTGTAATCATTAGAATGAAGGGAAGACAAACAATCTCGAGTGGATTATGTACTAAGTATATGCTCTAATTTGTGTCAACTGATGTTCATGGCATGGAGTGATAGACAGGGATGACTTAACATTGTGTTTTTGTGATGATGGTCCAGTTGAGGGTGAGCAAGAGAGATGAGGAATGAAGATGGGAACAACATGGAGGATGCAAGTGGAGATGAGAAATCAGGGGTATGCAATGCCTGATCGAGTTTAGAAGACCTTGTATTGGTAATATTACCTACCTGATCGGGACAAGAACCTGCAATATCTGGAATAGTCAATTCACATGCACATGAAGTTTTCTGATGTCCTAGTTCTTCACGATAATTTGCCTCATCTCCTCCCCTCTCACTGTTTCTCATCCCCAACTTTAGTATCACATAAGTATCGGAAGTGAAGTCATCCCTCTCCATCTTTCCATGCCATGAACAAGAGTACACACTGAGTACAGGATACACTGAGTAGTGCATCATCCCAACATCCACTCTCATCTGCTGCCAAGTCAGTCTTTCATCTCCTGCGAGATTATGTTGTACTCAATTCTCTACATTTCCACAATTATAAGGGAACCAATGAATAGAGTCTCAGCATCTGTTATGCCTCACTCCCAAATGACCTCCTCCAGATTGATCGCCTCCATGTTCTCCTCCAATCTTGCTACATCACAATATCAACAAAATGTATTTTAGTCGCTGGGAGCATTGTGGAGTGGCTGAGTGGATGTTGAGTGTAAACTTCGAAGAGTCAATTTCAGGAGAGTATCAGACCCTAGGAGGGCATTCCGGCCAACCTTGGGAGTGACTGGGATTTGTGATGACTGGTACAGGAGTACCATGAGAGGGATTTTGATATGTTCGGGAACAAGTTGGAGAGCCGAAGACAAGGAAGGGAGCGGTAGCGACATGCCTTGGTGCACATCGAATCACCACAGAGCAGTCTGAGAAAAAGAAAATCTTCCTTTGGAATGCTGCTGGTGCGCCTGGAATTCATAGCTACTACTTATCATTCAACGATTTTAAAACTTATGTATTCAGTTTGTATGCTCATTTATGTGTCAATGTATCTATGTATCTATATAGCTACCAAATCTACACATGGTATATCTGGACTGGCTGCAGGCGGTGCTTGAGAGCAATTCAAGCTGTCCCTGAAGATCACAATCGAATGAACTCAGTGATACACATGAAGGCCGTTATTGAGCAAGTTTGGAGATTCACATGAAGGCTGAGATCAAGTGAACTCAGAGATGCACTTGGAGGCTGTAATTGAGGGAGTTTGGATATGCACTTGGGGGCCGAGATCATGTGAACACAGGGATGCACCTAGAGGCCGTAATCATGCGAGTTTGGAGATGCACTTGGAGACTACGATAGTGTGATCATGGAGGCCGTGATCGAGCGAGTTTGGAGATTCACTTGGAGGCCGAGATCGAGTAAACAGAGAGATCCATTTGGAGGCCGTGATTAAGCGAGATTGGAGATGGACTTGGAGGCCATCAGGGAGCGAGCTTGGAGGAGGAGTTGGAGGCAGTCGATGGGAGGCGAGCCGGGTGCCAACACTCTATTCATCAGTTTGTTACAGTACGTCGCAACTGTGGGAATGTGACGAGGTGACTGTATCTTTGAGCTTTCACAGAGAGCCAGCTGATGGCGGTGGATCCTGTACAGAGGCAGGCTGGAAGCTGAAGGTGCCTCGAGGGGTTAACTCGTGATCCTGGAATTGATTGGAAGATAGAGAATCTTGGGTGGATGCTGTATTCGGTGTATATTGTATTCAGTGTATACTGTATTCAGTGTATGCTGTATTTGGTGTATGCTGAATTTGGTGTATGCAGTATTTGGTGTATGCAGTATTTGGTGTATGCAGTATTTGGTGTATGCAGTATTTGGTGTATGCAGTATTTGGTGTATGCTGTATTTGGTGTATGCTGTATTTGGTGTATGCTGTATTTGGTGAATGCTGTATTTGGTGAATGCTGGATTTGGTGTATGCTGTATTTGGTGTATGCTGTATTTGGTGCATGCTGTATTTGGTGTATGCTGTATTTGGTGTATGCTGTATTTGGTGTATGCTGTATTTGGTGTATGCTGTATACTGTGTTAACTCATGATTATGGCATGGAGAGATAGAGAGGGATGACTTAACTTTGTGTTCTGCAATGATGGTAGAGTTGTGGACAAGAAAGAGAGAGATGGAGGATGAAGATGAGAACGATGTGGAGGATACGAGAAATCAGGGGTATGACCTGGCTGATTGGGTTGGGAAGACTTCGTATCAGCGTCATGACACCCCGGATCGGGACTCGTACCTGCTGTGTCAGGGATGGTATGTTGACTCGCACACGAAATTCTCTAGGTCGCCGTATCTCATGATGATTTTTCTTGTCTCCTCTCGACTCTTTCTTTCCCATCATCAACTTTACCATCGTCTAAGAACACACTGTTTTGTCATCCCTCTCTATTTCTGCATGCGATGATCATGAGTTAACACTGAGTACAGCATACACCGAGTACTGCACCATCCTATGATCAACTGTCTGCCGGTCCAAGCCAGTCTCACCTCACAAAGATGAGATAACCATTCAATTCAGTGTCATCTCCCATCACCCCTCTTTCCTGATCCACCGACTCCAGATCAACTGCCTGCATGCACGCCTCCAATCTCGATCGATCATGACATCCGATTGCATCTCCTCACTCGCTCGACGATGGCCTCCAAGTGCATCTCTGACTTCGCTCGATCACGGCCTCCAAGTACTTCTGTAAGTTCGCACGATCACAGTGCAGTGAACTGGCGGAGCTCTCCTTGCATCCAAAGGGAATTGTTGAGAAATAGCTGTTCGGGCTTGAAGAGCGTAGAAAGAGTGAGGGTGAGAGGATATGAAGGGGTACCCGGTGGTGTGGAACGAAACACATTGTGTGGATCTATGAAAGCTTGGGAAGAGGGCGCAGGACCAAGTGTTGGGAAAGATAGACTGCGTATTTTCGTATACTGAGATGATATCCATATACTCCCCTGTGTGTCCCTAGGCACCCCCGCTCATCGCTCAGTCCATCTCCGTTATCCCTTTATTGCTGTATGACTCCCGCTGGCTTCCCCCTGCCAATCTGAATGGCAGTGATGGTGGTGGTGGTGGGGAGAGACGGATTTCCGTGCCAAAGGGGCCTCCAAGTACATCTCGAAGTTCGTTCAATCGTCGTCTCCAGCTGCTCCTCCTACTATGCTCGAGTACCGGCTGCAGTCAGATTCATCGTATGTATATATATAGAGAGATTTACATAAATAATACACGCCATATTATGATGTAGCGAAGCTTGTGACTATAACAAAGACGAATATGATAGACGAAATGCCTTGTGGTTATGGAACCCTCAGAACCACTGCTGTGAAAAAACTCCACCAAGTCTCGCGCAGACCTGCGCAGATGTCTCAGCTGCTCACAAATTTGACTATCCTATAAGTCAAATACCAGAGCATACTAAATGCACCTCCATCACTGCAGGTGCTTTCAGGAGCACCTGAGAATGCTCTTGCAGAGTCTGAGAGCACTGTGCTTAGCTTCACAGGGGGTCGGGGAGCATCAGGAAGTAGTTAGAAGCACGGGTGAGGTCGACCGGAGTGTCTGGAAGGTTTGCGTGTGGCTTCCGGACCGATTAATAGTTTGCATATGAACCTCCCAGTTGATCTACAAACTCCGAAGATCACGACCGTAAAGTCCATCTGCAAACTCGCTTGATCACAGCCTTGAAATATATATCTTAGCTCGCACAATTATGGCTTCCAAGGTTGCGCGACCATCGCCTCCAAGGGCATCTCCAAACTTGCTTGAATATGGCCTTGGAGTGGATCTCTAAGTTCTCTTGATCCCTGTCTCAAAGTGTAAACCTAAACATGCTTGCTGAGGGTCCAGAAGTGCATCTTCAAACTTGTTGTAAGGGCGCGTATGTCCACGCTTGACCGCAGACGTATGATATGGTATACGGTTGCGCACGAGAGTGAGTGAGTAGAGATGGAGAGTATAGCGGTCAGATATTCGATACTGATTCAAGTGTCGTAGCGGGCGACCTAGATACAATGGCGTTTACCCGGCCTCGGGTTACGTGTCGCCGTTACAATATCTTCCTCTCTTGGCACAGACCTCCTGGACTGCCAAAGTCAGTATATAAGAGAAACGAAGGAAAGGGAAACACAGAATGAAACAATCATCCTACGTATGCAATCGTATGAACCCACAAGTTCGATAACCGATCAGTACGCTCAAGGGCGACCATTTGGGGGATTTGGCGCACGGGGAAACTCCACCTACATTGGTAGGTGGTAAAAACCCATGCCGATGCCATTTAGACCGGGCCGAAATCCAATCAAAAGAGAAGAGAAGGAGATAAAAAACAAAGCACAATGAAACATCCAAACTGCTTCTGTGTTCTCTGTACCTCCGCACCCGACACTATATCCCTACTCCCTCGTCCGATTCGGACGCTCTCACTGACACTTGTCAACCAGATCAAGTCGGGCGTTTTTAAGGTGTTCCGCTGGCTCCCAGCCGGTGCGTATGTGGTTATAACCAGCCCATTGGAAGACATAATGCCGCTTCCGATAGCGCCGCTGAGAGTCCAGTATGCGGTCGACATTCCATTCCTCTATATGCTCGACTATCATTGGGTGGGGTTTTGAGGATGGCTGATCTCCGACTGGTGATGTGTAATGATCGAGAAGCGACACATGGGAAACGTTGTGGTTCCGCATTGTACTCAGTAAGGCTAGTTTGTAACAATTCTGATTGATGATCTCAGTTACCATATACGGTGCTGTGTGCTTGCAATCGAGCTTCTTTGAAGGCCTGGATGTATTCAAGTTCCTGGTCGATAGCCATACTTTGTCTCCAACCACAAAAGTCAACTGTTTCCCGCCAGAGTACTTTGTTTGTTGCTCCTGAGCCTCGATTATGTTTTCCCGGAGAATCCCGTGAGTCTCGTCGCCATCTGCCATTCACGAGTCTGCCTGCATGCGTGATTTGAAACTGGGGTCCTTGGGAGGCTTAAACTGCATTGTGGGATCGTAATTGTAGTTCGCCCAGAATGTTGTCATCATTGGGGAATAGTGGAATGAGTTGTTGTAGGCAAACTCCGCCAGCGGTAACAATTCGACCCAGTTGTCCTGCTCATAGTTGTAAAAGGCTTGGAGGTACTGATCCATCGTTTGGTTCTGAGGCTCGGTTTGACCGTCTGGCTGCGGGTGGAAGGAGGTCGAGAGGCGGTGAGTGAAACTGAGGTTGGAGCAAACTCTGTCCCAAAATCGGCTGGTGAACTCTTTGCTGCGATTGGTGGTAATATTGTCCTGTACGCCTCATTTGCAGATCATTTGTTCGAAGAACATTTGTCGTAGCTCAGGGGAGTCAATGTCCTTTCTGCAGGGGAGGTAGATGGCCATTTTACTCAAACAGTCGACAATCACCAAGATCCTGGTGTATCCGGATGCGGTTGAGTCTGGCAAATCTTTAACGAAATCCATGGTAACTCCCTCACAGAGACAAGAAGGCGGTGACAGTGGCATGTTGCATCCATAGCTTGTGTGATGCGGTGTTTTGATTCGGTGGTACAATTTGCAGCAGGCAACGTACTTTCGTATTTCTGACTCCATCGCAACCCAATAGACATCTTATGTTACGAGCACAGCAGTCTTCAGGGCTCCGAAGTGACCTTATTCGGGGTTGCCGTGGGAAAGGCTGGACACTCTACTGCGGAGTGCCTTGGGCACGTATATCCTCCGCTCATAGGTCAGAGCTCTGTCCAATGATCTCCATTGACTCTCATCTGCGGTTGAAATATCGAACAAGGTTAGCTGTATGTCTGTGGCTCAAAGTCGGTCTCCTGGGCTGCATTGATTTCCGGTAGAACGTCATCATATGATTTGGTGATGGTGGTCGCTGCTAAGGTGGCCAGGAGCTTTGCTGTCATATTCTAATAGGCGATCTCATAGTTGGGTCTTGTGGATGGTCCGTCTGCTGGGTTCTTCTTGCCTTCCAGGTGTTCGATAACAAAGTCATATGAAGAGAGGATCTCCGCCCATCTAGCCTGCCACCGTGATAGCACTTTTGATGTTTGGCAATATTTGAAGTTCTTGTGGTCGCATTGTATGAGGATCTTATGATTCGCTTGTTCGAGGTAGTGGCGCTATTGCTTTGTAGTCTCCACGATGGCCAAAAGCTCGCCATCCTATGTGTCGTAGTTCTGTTCGGCACCTCTGCATCTTTGAGAGTAGAAGTTGACCGGTCTTAGAATCCCGAAACCGTCATACTGGTTGAGAATGCCGGCTATGCCAAAGCCGCTTGCATTGGTATGCAGAGTAATTGGCTTTGCCAGGTCAAAATAGTTGAGAATTGGTGCATCGGTGAAGGCCCATTTGAACTTCCAACACGCAAGTTCGGTATGCCAAGTCCATTCCCATTTGACCTATTTAGACGTCCTGGAGTTGTCTGCTTTCTTTAGTAGATCTGATATTCGCGTTGTTAAATTTGCATATTTCCTGATAAATCGCCGGTAGAAGTTTGTGATTTCAAGAAGCACCTGTACATCCCGGACAGACTCCAGGGTTGGCCAGCCTTCAATCGTTGAATTGCGGTCAAATTCCAGGGCAATCCCATTGGCGCTAATAACTAATCCGAGAAAGCTGACCTCCGAAACTCCAAAATGGCACCTTTTCGCTTTCCTGTAGAGACCAAATTCTCTTAGTCATTCCAGCACTTTTCGTACCTACTCTTCGTGCTCCTCCTCATTGTTTGAGTAGATCAGTATATCATCAAGGTAGCACACAGCGAAGTTGTCTATGTAAGGCCGTAGGCAATTATCGAGATAGGCTTGGAAAGTAGCTGGTGTGTTCGTCAACCCGAACGGCATGAATCGGGACTCAAACTGCCTGTACCGTGTGCGCAACGTGGTTTTGTACTCGTCGCCTTCGTTGGTTCAGATCAGGTGATCGGTCATCCTGAGGTCCAGTTTCGTGAAGATCTGGGCTCATTGCAATTTGTTGAGCATCTCCGAGATCAGTGGCAGAGCGTATCGGCTCTTCACAGTGGCTGTATTGTGAGCTCCGTAGTCTACACACAGCCGCAGTCCGCCGTCCTTCTTCTTTGCAACCAACATTGGTGCTGCTGTAGGCGCCGATGATCGATGGAGGAATCCATTGGGTAGTTATGTTTCGATGTTGGCCTTGAGGGTTTTCAACTCGACTTCCGAAAGGTTATAGATTTGGCTAGTTGGTCAATTGAAGTCCGGTTCCAGATCGATCACATGGTCAATTGGCCAGTGTGGTACATGAGTCTCTGCCCTATCTTTGCTGCATACCTCCACATAGTCCTTGTATCTCACGGGGATACGACCTCCACCATCGGTAGGTACAGTACCTGTTCCGGCATGTGTATATTAGCTTTGATCTCCGACTTGGAATTTGGGCAGGTAATAGGGAAGGAAAACCAGGGACCTGCGGATCAAGCGGTTCGCTCAGGAATGAGCAAAACCCCGCTAGTCCAGCAACCTCCCATCATGACTCGGCGAGCCGGTTGCAGTCATTGAAGTATACCTGAGTGAGGTTCCTCTTCTGGGGCAACTACCGCCGCTGCTCTCTGTTCGCTTGTCCAGCACTTCGGGTTGATAGTCTATATCCCACCTGGAGCTTCCAAAGGGGTAACCCCCATAGTCGCTCCCAGCAGTCCACTGTATTCTACAATTCGTATGGCGAATGTCTCGATGGTCCTGTCACTAGTGCTAGCAACGGGTCCGGGTTTGAACCGCAAAAAGGGGTCGGTTCGGTTCCAGACCCGGCCAAAAACCCGACCCGCTGACTCTTGGCGGGCCAAACCCGGACCCGTACCCGTCAACACGCAGGTTTCGCCGTGTTTGGTTAGACATGTCGGGTCAAATCTCCGGTTCTGAGTTTTGGGTTTCACATTTATGGTCGCATTCAGATATGCTACTGATAATCGTAAAGTATTGAGATTGGTATGTGACGGTTCATTTTCGGCGTATTAGCCGCCTGGATGTTCAAAACACGGATGCTCACGTGCCCAACCACATCCTGAAAATGAGAGTCAATAGAGCGTCAACAGAGCGTTAACAGAGCGTCAACAGAGCGTCAACAGAGCTTCAACAGAGCATCAACAGAGCGTCAAAGATATTTGGTCTTGCATCTTCGGTAATATGAGTGGTGCTTGATCAAAAGCATCCATAAAGAAGGATATGGCAGCCTTTATAGGCAGATATGTATGGGATATTCTAGCCACATCCTCCGGGACAGTAACAACTTATTTCATTTACAGAGCTACCACTAAGTATTCTTGAGCCTTTTAGCATATGATGACAGTCAAAATGATGTATATAGACAATAACCGCCACATCGTGCTGTGATTAACCATGTTGGAAGGCCAACAATCGTTGCCACTCTGTTGACGCTCATTTTGAAGACGGGGCAGGAAGCGTTTCACTTTCACTTTTGCCTATAAAGGCAGCCAATAATCAGTTTATGGCAATGTGCAACCTGTCGCACCCCAGATTACCCATTATACCTGACCAAAAATCGTTGACGCTCTGTTGACGCTCATTTTCATGATGGGGCAGGGAGGGTATTGCAATCTGTTTTTCCTATAAAGGCAGCCAAAAATTCCTTTATGACTGACTGCAGTCTATCGGGGGTGTGATTTCCCAGGACTCATGACTAAAAATTGTTGACGCTCCGTTGACGCTCATTTTCATGATGGGGCAGGGAGGGTATTGCAATCTGTTTTGTCTATAAAGGCAGCCAAAAATTCCTTTATGACTGACTGCAGTCTATCGGAGGTGTGATTTCCCAGGATTCATGACCAAAAATCGTTGATGCTCCATTGACGCTCATTTTCATGATGGGGCAGGGAGGGTATTGCAATCTGTTTTGCCTATAAAGGCCGCCAAAAATACCTTGATGACTGACTACAACCTATTGGAGGTGTGATTTCCCAGGACTCATGACCACAAATCGTTGACGCTCTGTTGACGCTCATTTTCATGATGGGGCAGGGAGGGTATTGCGCTCTGTTTTGCCTATAAAGGCCGCCAAAAATTTCTTTATGACTGACAACAACCAATCGGAGGTGTGATTTCCCAGGACGCATGACCACAAATCGTTGACGCTCTGTTGACGTTCATTTTCATGATGGGGCAGGGAGGGTATTGCAATCTGTTTTGCCTATAAAGGCAGCCAAAAATTCCTTTATGACTAACGACAACTTGTCTGAGGTGTGATTTCCCAGGACGCATGACCAAAAATCGTTGACGCTCCGTTGACGCTCATTTTGCCATGGCTGTATCCACGATATGCAATCATTGAATTTGGCACAGTTTATCATTCACAGTGTTTTGGCTGCCTTTCTTGCGTTTTCATTTACATTCTTCTTGATAACTACATTGTTATTTAATAATACATAGAAATATATAATAATAATCTCCAAAACCCCGTCTTTCGGTCAATGCTCGTCATCAGTTGCAGGATCGCTCAATCCGCTGCTCTAGTCTTCAAAATGAATGTTAACTGCATTACCACACCACAGAGAGTGTACTAACCTTCATCAGTCACCATATCTGGATCAAAATCGGTATCGTGCTGAGTATCCTCATCAGCATCGAAATATTACACACAGGGAAGAACTGTATGCGAATACATATATCCGGCCGGCAAATGGATGATTTCAGCAGGGTGAGCTCCGGAAGTGTTACCGGTTGGGGCGTATGGCGTGCTTGGCGGAGGTGGAGTCGGCTCTGGAATCTGCTCTCTGCGTCAGGCGGGTGGAGGTCCACCTGTTCCTTTGCGTGTCCAGTGGGTGTGCGGATTCTTTGAGGTGCCATTTTGGCAAGAAAGGCAGCCAGACGTTTGGTTTTGGCGAAGCATTGCCAGGTGTCTTTGTATCACAGCCTTCACCTTTTTGTGCCCAGGAAAGTCAACACCCCGCTGCTTTTCATCTCGGACCTCGGCGCGTGGTTTCTTTATGAGATATTTCGTTTCCTCAATTGCGGTGCGCGAAAAGCCTTCTTTGGCCATTTTGGCCATATTCAACGCCAGGCGCATGTTGGACTGTTCCAGCTGTAGCCGACCTCCCTGCCTTGCCATAGTTGCAGACATGTTGAAAACCTACAAGAGATTAGTTGATGCTTCTAACAATGAAATTCGGCTGTTAGCTCTATCATATACGCTTCTGTAGCCTCCTCTAAGGTGATTAAAGCCTGTTTTGTCCACTGACTGGGACGCTTATCAGGAAATTCATCTGCGAAAATCGCAGAGCTTACAACATCGTGATGTTCGATTTTGCAGACTGTGCGGACAAATCCCTTTCTCGACCATGGAGGTTTCCTGTTACGGGCAGCGATGAATTTGTTACATAGCTCTCTACGGACACCCGCCGTACGTTATACGGTTAATTGACCGCTGATTGGATCGATATGGATATAGTCACATCCCACCGCATGCTGCTTCTTATTTCTCCTGCTGTCAGTCTTGCGGATGATTTTTAAATGAGCATCCTGGGAAGTACGTTTGGTGCCTACATCGGCAGCGTGGCGGTGAACCAACTTGTGTCTGCGCTCTTGTTGTGTGCCGAGAATTTCCGTATTTGATGTAGCACCCGTCAATCGGCTGGTATTCGATCGGCTCTCACCTGGTGGGGGTGGTCGTGTATCCATGATGTGCTGGTGTGGAATAGGAGAGAATGATGATAACGAGAGGAAGTGGGAAGCCCTGAGGACTATATGGTTAGCATCTTGTCAGAATGGAATAAGTAGCAGCTAACATGACTGTTATGCTCACGATGGATCCTGCTGAGTATGGCTGCAACTTGCAGGGGTTTTCCACCGCCCCGCAATTAGCAATAAGTCGGTCTGATGTGTTTGTTTGGTAACAAGGATAAATTGCGGTGTACGACCGCTGGAATCGCCTAATCGCGTGACATAAATTTGATGTAGTTCGATGGAAAGAATGTCTGTTGATGTTTGTCTCAAATAATCCCCGGGATAGTACATGAAAATTATGCTAACAATCAGGTCATGTTGTACGGTTAGCGTCACTATTCCTGATTTTTTGACAGTCAGTAGGAAGATTTTGCTTTGTTCAAGATAAGTACACGTACCAACTTTGACATTAAAGATGCAGCTTGCCTCCATATTGTCCATAACTTGCAACATCCAACATCTCGCCTAACAACACAGTCCACGCAAACTACAATGGTCAATGCTCCGAAAAAGAACTTTTCGCCATTTCCGGCTGGCAGAAACAGGAAATCAACAAAGCGGTCAACCCAACAACGTCATCAAGCGAATGAAGGCAAGAGCGGCTTCGAGGCAGAGACAGTCTGAGCCCTTGGGGCATTGCGCAGCTTGAGATCCAAAAAGAGGCTTGCGGCGGAGAAACAACGAGAAACGCACTTCTTAAGCAATGAAGAGAAAGAGAAATGGATTGAGGATTTTGTTGAGAGAGAGACCGCTGGGACAACAAAGAAAGTTGAAGACGCAGAGGCAGCGGTTCAACAAGAGCAGGACGATATGACGCACGCTGAACTTGCGGGATTGACGTCCAGAAAGCCCGAAAAGACATTTGAGGAGATGCTGGTTGCTATCAGAGATAGTCTGAGTGATCTTGCAAGTTCCGACGATGGGGAAGATGGGGAAGATGAGGATGATGAAGAGACTCAGCAGCGCAAGCTGAGCGAAGATGACGAACCTGGCTGGGTGATGGCCTCAATCACTAAAACGGTACGGCAGAGCATGGAGAGGTTTCGGCAGAAGCAGATGAAGTTCAACGAATTGACTCAACCGGGATGGGAGGATGCAGCCGACTACTTGCATGAACGAGATAAGAAGTACGGCACATCCGAATTGAGAGTTCCGGCACTCGTTCCGCCGCGAAACAATGACGACGCTCTGCTGCATCCACCGAAAACATTTGCAGCGCTTACAGAGAGTCTTGACATTGTCCCCGCAATATCGGAAGGGACTTCTAGACCAGGAAGTAGTCATATCAGGCTAGGTTCGGTGAAGCCGCAGTCAAATTCGAGCATATCTAGTGGTGAGCCAGCTGCGGAGCCTGATTCGTCACCGTTGCTGAAAGTGAAGCCGGTTGAACCAGTAAGCTTTTACCCCTGCATATGGCCTCCAGCTAATTATCATATAGATATCGGATTCCGACGAAGGGATGGTGACGGCTCCTGCGTCTGCAGAAGAATAGATATGCAAACTGTAATTTTTGACGTCTGATCACGGGGAAAAGCAAGTTGTTAACCAATTTTGCTAAGTGTCAGCTTTTTCTTGATTTCAGTGACCAAATTGTGAGACATGATAATTCGTCTGTGCATGTGCAAAGGTCGAACGCACCATGTGAACGTTCTAGAATCCAAATCGCACTGCAAGACGGCCAAAACGTTCTGTTTCATTCTCCAAGTGACTGTTAAGTGACAATGCAAAAGCAATATTAGTGACGAAATGTGCTAACAAAATTTAAGTGAGTGATGTCATACGTGTCATGGAAAGAGCAGTCAGTGACCATGACGAATAGATGTGAACGACAACCGTCATGCTACATTCATCCATGTATACAACTGCATAATTCTCCGCAGAGACCTGGTGCACATGCGTGAGATATTGGAAATTACTTGTGGTACGTCATGGAAATCGAGGAGAAGGAGCTGGATAAGGAATGGTGAGGAAGTCGAGCTATATTTACCAAAAACTAGTGAAATGATCTACATGCCGTCAATTGCCGGCCAAAAGCGCAGGAATGTGATAGAGCCACGTCATTTCACACTCAGATAGCGTAGATAGCAGTTGATCAGAATGTGAGAGGTAACAAAACTCCTGGATGCAAACGATAATATATACAAACGCAATACTGGATGTCAAAAATGTGTATATGATTCGTTGCATACAATTATTGAGTATACAAAGGCTGTTTCAATGTGATTAATGTGTGCGTCAACAATTTTAAATCTTACACATTCAGCAATCAATGGGCTGCAATGTCCCATCCTTCCAAAGTGAATGTATAGGTCGGCGTTATTGCGAAAAAAGCAAATGACTCGGTCGTTGCCACATCCTAAAAATGAGCGTCATCAGAGCGTCAACGAGATTTGGCATTGTGTGATGAAATATCCAGTAGGCTGTGCGGTTACAGTACGTCATAATCAGACTATCGGCTGCCTTTCTATTGAACAATGGTGGTGGCAACATTTCTACTATGTCCTAAAAATGAACGTCAACAGAGCGTCAACGATTTTTGGCCTTGCATCTTGGAAATTGCATGGGCTGTGTGGCAACGTTACGTCATAATCGTACTATCGGCCGCCTTTCTATGCAAAACCTCTTGGAACAACATCGCTACTATGTCCTAAAAATGAGCGTCAACGGAGTGTCAACGACTTTGTGCCTTGTATCATGGAAAATCCTAGTATTGTGCGGCGACAATAGGTCATAATCAGATTATCGGCTGCCTTTCTAGGCAAAAACAGTAGCGACGACATCGCTACTATGTCCTAAACATGAGCGTCAACGGAGCGTCAACAACTTTGGGCCTTGTATCTTGGAAAATCCTAGGGCTGTGCGGTGACATTAAGCTATAATCAGATTATCGGCCGCCTTTCTAGGCAAAAACGATTGCGATGGTATTGCTACTGTGTCCTAAAAATGAGCGTCAACAGAGCGTCAACAACTTTGGGCCTTGTATCACGGAAAATACTAGGGCTTTGTGGCGACATTAAGTCATAACCAGATTATCGGCTGCCTTTCTAGGCAAAAACGTTTGCGACAACATCGCTACTATGTTTTAAAAATGAGTGTCAACGACTTTTCCCCATGCATCTTGGAAAATCCGGTGGCAGTGCGGCGACATTAAGACATAATCGTACCATCGGCCGTCTTTCTAGGCCAAAATGCTTTGTACGACATCGTTATTATGCCCTGAAAATGAGGGTCAACGGAGCGTCAACAATTTGAGGCCTTGTATGTTGGAAAATCAATGGGCCATTCGACCAAGATGATCTATAATCGTACTATCGGCCGTCTGTCTAGGCAAATATGCTAACAACAACATCGGAACCATGTCCCAAAATGAGCGTCAACGGAGCGTCAACGATTTGTGCGCTGGCATCTTGGATAATCTAACCGGAATGGAGCGGAGATAAATCAACTGAACCTATCAGCAGCCTTTGTGGGCAAAAATGCTACTGACGATATCGCGTCTGCCTGCTACAATTGAGCGCCCACCGTGCATCAAGGCTCCGAACGCTACACAGCAATAAACTGCATCATCCTGTGCCTAAATGGAGTTTTACGCGGTCAGTTGTTGCAATCTGTCCTTGTATTCAACTTAACAAATATGCATGCAATGTCTTACTGATCTGATTAGTTTCCTTGTAGCAGTAGAGTCAATATTTCAGAACGCGCATTCTGCGTTACTGTATCGTTATTTTCGGCAGTCTATCGAGTTGGAATACCCAGCTTTCCAATTTCTACCACCATGTCGCATACACAATCTTTGAACACCTCATTGCTGGAGGTTATGATCTCTTCCAAAAATGAACGTGTCTTTATTCGTGATTTGAGCGACCTTACATTGCAAATCATCTTCAATGCTTGGTGGGCTTCAATGAATGTAGGCTCGAAGCGGCCTATTGGATGGAAGAATTCTAGACATGTGCCATCGTGGCGATTCTATTTGCACTGCGGAATTGAGGAGACTGGCAGCCCTGGCATCATATGTATCATGTGTCATCAAGTTCTTCGCACCCCATCAGAATATGGGACCAGCTCAGTGGGGAAACACTTGCTGGCAAATGCTCATATCGCAAAGTTAAACAATTAACAGAGTCAGAGGTCACTGAATTGACTAGTTCGACGGTGGATGAAACAGCGTTGGCAATCCTGAAGAGACAAGGTAGTCGCGGAATCACAATAGTAAGTGTGCCGAGAAAAATGATGGTTAATATCCAATCAAATCCATACTGACGGAAATGACAGACAAAACGTTCCAAACTGGCAGATAAGGACTTTCAAACTTCCGAATTTCACCAAGACACGTGGAATCGCTACCTCATGTTAGGATTTGTTTCAGCACATAGTCCATGGAACGCTAAATCAAATCTCGAGCTATGATGGTCATATAAGTCATTACGTCACGACCTAGTCCTACCATCCACTACGACCCTTAGTATCATTTGCCGGAGGGAATATGCACTGACTGTGGATGCAATTAAGAAGCAATTGCCATTACAAAATAAAGTTAGTTTAAGTTTGGACGGATGGACATCAACGAACAAACAAGCCATAACGTCGGTCAATGCGCACTATATGGATCGAAATTGGGCATTGCTTGAAGTTCAACTCGCTTTGGATGAGGTTGATGGCCTGTTCGGTTCCCGTTGCGAAAGCTAATTAAAGATGATAGGTCAAAGGCCAACATACTGGAGCAAGGTTAGCCAGACATTTGAAGGACGTGCTTGATCGTTTTGAGCTTACCGACGGCCGCTTGCTTGATATTACAACTGATAATGCTTCGTCAAACTACTCGATGTGATGCGAGCTGCAATCAACACTTGAGGCCTCTGGAATCGAGTGGCCGGCATTGAGGAACCACATACCATGCATGGCGCACGTCATACAGCTGGCTTTAGGTGCATTCATGCACAGTCTCAGTGAAAAATGCCGCACCAAATCTTGGGAAGCCCATGAGCACGATCAGCAATTTGGAGAGAATGAAAGCATAGACATTGGGAAGAGTCAAAGACTTCGAAAAGAGGGCAATGATAGAATCAACAAGGTGTCGGACATGAAACCAGGTTTAGCAATGATAATTGAGAAAGTACGTATTTCATGATATTTTGAAAGTCCTGAAGCTGACATTCATATAGCAGAGAATGCTTGCTGTATTAATTACACTGACACCTGGTCGCCGAAACGAGTTCATTGACTGTCAAAGAGCCAAAGTCCGCGTTGCAGTACTTCTTATTATGGATGTGAAGACACGTTGGAACTCTACACTGGAGTTGCTCGAGCGTGCCTACCGCTTACGGGAATTCACCCGCGAGAGGCTTCAAAATCCAAAATACGCTGAATATTGGCCATTAGTCACAACTCAGGATGAATGGACGATTGTCTAGTATGTCATGAAAGTGTTGAGGCCAATTCGATATTGGACCTTTTCGATGTCGAAGAGGCATACAGTCACATTGCATCACGTTATCACAGTGTACAACGACATGTTCGATCATATGGATGGCGTGATGCGGGCTTTGGCCAAGAAGAAGACCCAATGGAAGGAAGACTTGTTCTTCACTGTGAAGTTCGCTCGGCTGAAGCTTTCCAAATACTACGCTGAAGTGACACCAACGACGGGCATGCTCCTGATTCCCGCACAAATCCTTGATCCTTTCCGGAAGTTGCGATCGTTTAGAAAGTGGGACAAGGGAATGGATATCAATCCTGAGGACGAGACATCGTACACCACACAATACCAACAGGCCTTTCCAAAGTATGTGGAAAATGAATACTGCGCCAAACATCAACCTGCGCCGGTCAATAAACTAGAAACAGTACCGAGCAGCAATCTTGTCCCCACCGCAACGGCATCAGGGTCCTATCAATCATCCTTTGATCCATACGATTTGTCCAGCGATGATGAGGAATACTTAACTCCTAACAATGTGCCTGAGACGACACCCGGATGAAGCGATCGCGCAGACACCCTATTCACCGCCGCCAGTCTCTATTTCAATTCGCCGCCTGAAACAGCAATCAACTGGGGACAAATTAATCCAAATCTCAATGATTACCACTCCGACGCAATGGAGATTAGCAGTACATTTTGGATACCGGACATAACTAATTGGTGGCGCCAACAGGAGGAAACGCACTCCAAGTACTCCGATCTCTCCAATGTGGCTCGCAACATATTCTCTATCATACCACATGGTGTCGGAGTGGAGGCCAGTTATTCCCTTGGCCGAGATGTTATTGGGTGGAGGGAGTCAAAAACCACAGGCGAGACCGTTCGTGAAAAAGTCGTTGTCAGGCAGTTTGCTCGAGCCAAGAACAGGATTTTGGCTGGCACTGACCGCGAATTGGACACCCCACACACAGAAAATGACTTGGAAGTGAAGAAAGATGCGGAGGCAAGGAAATTGCACAGAATGGCCATGGTTCACGACTTTTTGAAGATGTGGCAGGGCAGCCAAAACCTACGTGCTACACAGAAAGAATCTTGCGCTCAAAGCAAGCAGATGACCGCTGTAGGATACATTTCGGACACTGAAGAGAGCGTTAAAGCATCCTGGTCACTCTTTCAATGTGATGGTCCGGCTGCATTCAAATTGTCAGAAAGATCACCTTTGCCACCTTCTTAGTCTGCAAAGGACCTTCCTGGAGGACGAACTCAGATCATAAATGTCCGCCGAATCCGGAGAATGAACCGTCATCCAGTTGAAAGCGACGACGATAGCGCACCAGAAAGCATTTCGGACACTGAAGATTGGCTACACTGGAATGGCGAGTTGCATAATCAAAATGACAGCGAAGATGATTGCGCAGCGGACGATGAATCCGAAATAGGCCCCAACAATTGGATTGAGGATCCGGAATGCCCAGAGCAGCAGGATGTGAGCGCCGCGCCAAATGTGCCCAGCTTGGTTCGGCCGACACGGAAGTCAAAGATACAGGCTGACAAGGTGTTGGTGATGGTCAATGCAGACGAAATGCGGAGAAACAAAGGAGGGAAGGAAAAGTAGGACAGAATGCCTCAATGGTTCACCAGCTTTATGTAGCTTGATCGACAGTTTCAGTTAGAGATATATTATAGGCAAATGGTAAGAAGTAGATCGTGAATATCGGTTAATAAATAGATGTATAGCAGGCGCAATGAATCATTTGGCATGATACATCATTTTTAGTCGTGTGAGAGTGAACAGTGCAAGATTATTACGCCGCTTGGCTTTGACACAGGGCTGAGTCTCAATCAGGCCGAATAACAGCCGATCAAATCAAATCAGGATGTAATCAATTGTCGACAGCAGCAGATGTTGAATGGACAATACATTAAAATGAGCGTCAACAGAGCCTCAACGACTTTTGGCCTTGCATCTTGGAAATTGCATGGGCTGTGCGGCGACGTTACGCCATAATCGTGCGAGCGGCCACCTTTCTAGGCAAAACCTCTTGCAACAGCATCGCTACAATTTCCTAAAAATGAGCGTCAATGGAGTGTCAACGACTTTGGGCCTTGTATCATGGAACATCCTAGTGTTGTGCGGCGACAATAGGCCATAATCAGATTATCGGCTGCCTTTCTAGGCAAAATCAGTAGCGACAACATCGCTACTATGTTCTAACAATGAGCGTCAACTGAGCTTCAACGATTGTTAGCTTTGCATCTTCGGTAAGTTATGTTCCGATTAGTTGTAGACATCCATTTATGGCATGTTGGCAGCCTTTACTGGCAAAAACAACAGCAAGATACTCCCTGCGGCATCCTGAAAATGAGCGTCAACCGAGCGTCAACAGTTATAGGACTTGCATATTTCGTAATCATGGTATCGCGCGGATCTTCGTGTGCGTAACTGTATTATTGACCGCCTTGCTAGGCAACAGTAGCATATATCAAAGGTGAAACACAGATACCAAATTAATCGATATTATACACTCCTCAACAAGCAAAAGCACATTGTTGTTTGTTGAAAACGCGATTTTGATGAGATACTATTAACACACTGCAAATACAACAGCCTGATATGAATCTATAGATGGACCCGCTGGGCGACCCACTGACAACCCGCCCAATTCAGACGGGTTGGGAGTGTACAATGGAACCATACCCGAGTGCGCTGTTCGGGTTTATTGACGACCTGGACCGCCAATTGGGCAAATGTTCGGTTTGGACCCAGACCCGGACACGAAGTGACGGTCCGGCAGCATTGCTAACACTACTCGTCGCTAGCTAAGAGCTCATCGAATGCGGTTGCCCTGAGTATTTCAATATCTGAAGTAGGAGTCTCCTCACCACTCTCCATTGCCTTTCCAGCTGGATCTAGAGGGATCTCCGACGTCGAGTTGATTGTCGGCATACTCCCACAAATATCTGGCAGCTATACAGTAGTACTTTCGTCATACCGACCTTTGTACTACTGCACTATCAGACCTGATCTGCATGACTCCCCTTGCGCACCTAGGGTTCTTAATGAAGTTAATTGGCTGGTAGCCCAGTGGATCTCCGGCTTGCGGGTTTGGAACCATGGTAATTCCAGTACTAGATAATATGCCGTCATTGGTACGACTAGCACCTCCGGTTGGGTGACTGGGGCTGAATGTTCCTTATAGTGGACCGTCATCACTGATTTGCGGCTATCCCACGCATGTGCGATCACCTGACTGTCAAGACTGTGAGCTGTGCTGTGCATTGCTTCGTGGGGTAGTCGAAGTGTATTGAGCTGATGTGGAGATATAAAGATTCTTGTAGCGCCGCAATGGATGAGTGCTCGTATTTGTTGCAATTCTCCGTGTTGAGCGCGCATCTGATCTTCTCACACAATGTGCGATGAATACGTTCTTGCCATTCCACACAGTTATTGGCTTGACATAAGAGCTGTTGGGAACTCTAAGACAACCCTTGGCCTTAGTCAAATCCGATGTGGTTGAATTTCCTCTAATGTTGCCATCAATGCCCTCGTACCCAACGAGTGCAGGCGAAGCTCCTGTTCGTCCATCATCTCCCACCGAACTAGATACGGAGAGAGGTAGGATATTTATTTGGTTGTTGACTCTTGAAGGAGCACTGGTGTGTGATTTGTTTTCAGTCTCCGGGAGGAGTAAGGTTATCGGGAAAGTCGGCGCGTTTATATTTCATGCACCGGAATGTTTTATGTTTGGGCAACCTGCAACATATGCATTTTCCTTCTGACTTCTGAGTTTCCTACAGCTCTGGCGTGACCCAATGTGCTGGAGTGCGTTTATCATCCTTGTGCGACTTTGATATATCGGGATTCGGTGATTTGGCCGCCTGGCATATGGATGGTCAGAAGTTGCGTCTCTTGCCGCCTTGTTGAGATGGTTCTCCCGACTGCCTTTGCAGGTGTTGTGGCTGCTGAGGTTGGGGCTTTTTGCTGTCCAGTTTGACTTCTGAATTGGTGGCGCGGTAAAAAAGATCGTGCATAGTGTTAAATCTTCCGTTCCTCGCGGTCAGCGGCTTGATCTTGAACTTCAGTCCTGGTGGTAGTACAGACCAAGCGATTTCGTAAAGGTTCTCGTTTTGCTGCGGGAGCTATCCCGCTGCTCTCCAATGTGCTTTGATTCGATTGTCATAGACTCTTACCAGTTCATTCGCTTTGTGGAGGAAGTCGGTCATACACTTCATTGCCATGTTGAGTTTTCGGTCCATGTGGCCATACATCTCTTGCATTTCTTCCGAGAAGGCTTCCCAGAATTCCAAACAGGGGTCTGAGTTACTCCGGAGGTTTCGAAGCCACCCCAAAGGATTGGTCATCTGTGTCTGTCTCTGTGCCGGGTCCGGGTGATCATACCATGTCCTCGGAGGGCTCCCAGCATATTTGACTTTGTCTGGATCTCAGTCCGGGATTAAGTGCCCATGGGATTGGAAGTTAGATTGTGAGGTGTCGAGGAAGTGAGCAAGCTCTTTTCCTCAGCGCCAGTTCCATTCTGGATGGGTCATATTGAATATTTTCCTTTTGGTTGCTTCCGGTCGAATAGACACTCTGTGGTATTCCCCGTTTGCTTCCATCAGCTCAGTGTGCTGCACACATAGTTTAGTATTCTGTTCAATGGCATTGGTGAGCATGTTTCGCTGTTCTTCCATCATCTTTCACATTGATGCGATCTCGGATTGCATGGTAGATTTGGGCTCGCTGGGGTTTTAGCCCAGGACGTCGCTTAGGTTGTCGCCTAGGCCGTCATGCAGGGCATTTTCCATGTCGGTAGTATATTCTTCATCGTCGTGATCGTCCTCTTCACGGATCTCATCCTCTGGAAGTACGGAGGGTCCTTGGGAGAAAATTGAGATTATTCGGCTGACAGGCAATCTTAGGTTTTCAGTACTGGAACCTATACTCGACAAGCGCAATTGCCCTCTCCCAGCTTTCTTAGGAGGTATAGTCGACGATTGATGGCAGAATTGACACGATCTGTTCGTTTGCTGGCGATTGTGTCGTTTTTTGACATTTGGGGTAAAACTCTTAAATCCTTGTGAGCAAAATGTATCCAAAACTGAAAATCGAATATAATTTAAGGGCACGTATGCCTACGCTCAACCGCAGACAAATGATATGGTATACGGTTGCATAAGAGAGCGACTGAGTACACATGGAGAATATAGTAGTGAGATATTTCATACTGATCTAAGTGTTGTGGCAGGCGATCTATATACAATGGCGCTTACCCGGCCTCGGGTCACGTGTGGCCGTTACACTTGTTTCATCACCGCCTCGGAGTGCATCTCTTAGCTTACTGAATTACAGCCTCCAAGTGTATTTCTGAACATGCTGGATCATAGTCTCCAAGAGTATCCCGAACCTCGCTCAATCACAGCCACCAAGTGTACCTCTATACTGGTATGATAATTGTTCCAAGTTGGCAGGATGACCGCCACCAAGTGCATCTCCAAACTTGATGCATTACAGACTCCGTGTGTATCTTGGAATTCACTCTATCATGGTATGCTGAAATGAGAGAGCTGGAAGGCGGACAGCACATCATGAACAGTTTGCTGAACCTTGTACGTCATCCAAAATGAATTTTTTATACTCAGCTGTTCTGGCTCAATGACTGGCAGAAGAGGGTGGGAAGATATGTAGTGATACTTGGATATAATGAACAACACGAATTCCGGAGATATATCAACCCTTGGCAATTGTGCGTGAGGAACTTCACAAATTGCATGGATCTAGACAAGTTGACCAAGAGTGTGTGAGAGCAGAATCTGGGAAAGATTCGGTGTGTATTGTGTATAATGAAATGTCTGTCTACCCTAAGGTCCACCAGATATACACTCCCTGTTGCTGAGTCCATCTCTGTGATCATGCATCTCTGTATTTATATATCTAGACTTAGATAATACATACCTGATTATGATGTAGCAAATCTTGTGACTATAACAAAGATGAATATGATCCATGAAATGCCTTGTGGAATCTGAATAACAAATGCTGTGAGAATGTGGCAACAAATCTTCTGCAGAACATGTAGAGGGGTCTTAGCTGCCCTCGAAGACTCATGCCAACCTGCGCAGAGATTTCAGCTGCTCTGGCAGTATTCTGAAGACTTGTGTAGATGTCTCAGCTATTCCAAAAGTTGAGTATTCTAACAATCAACTCTTGAAGCATCCTGAATGCACGTACACCAATCCAGGATACATCAGAAGCACCTGAGAATGGTCTTGCAGAATCTGAGAGCACTTTTCAAAGCTCCAGGGGGGGCTGGGAGCATATGGTAGTAGTTAGAAGCACTGGTGAGGATTGCTGTAGTGCGGGGAAAGTTTGTGTGTGGCTTCCAGACCGATGTATATTTTGCTGAGCAAAGTATTGTATAAGGTAAAATGAGTGAATTCATAATCATGTTTAAACAGGACTTAAATATCTGTAACTAGCATGTAATTTAAACAGAATATCCCCTGCTTTATGTTCTATACTCAGTCCAGCCATACACCTAGGCACTGATGAACTCAGCTTCTGTTGCCGTTAGGGTTAGAAAGAGTTCGTAGACCACAATACTCTCACTTACCGAAGAGTATTATTGCACTTAGTAGTTCACATTGCAGTACAAAATAACTAGTATTGCTAGTACAGTTGATTTGTAGTACTAACTTGAATAAAGTATTGTATCTGACTTTGTGGTTTATGCCAGGTGGGTTGATGATGGAGCAGCATCATTGATACTGGACTGGCTTACAGTTTCCAAAGATCATACTTGTTGAAAGTGATGGTTGATTCACCAGAAATCTAGGTAGATTGAAGTTTTTGTATGTACTTTAAGTTGAAATGGATTCACCATAACTTGCCTCACCTATTGATTTCTGCTAGCTGCACTCATATCCCCTTGATTAAGATTGCCAAGTCTGAAATCTGCCCTATCATACCCATCTTGTTTACTAATTATGTCTAAAGCATAAACCCCAATGCAGTATAATTGAAAATACAAACTAGACAAATATAGGAAAAACTCGGTGTAACGATCTGAGAATAGCTATGTGTATGGACAACATTTACCATGATCCCAAATCGGGTAGAAATGGCTCCTTGTGCTATTGCAGAGCGATCAAAACAACAACACCGAAATTCATCTGTGGTGAGTATTTAATACATCAGCAAAATGTAAAATGGTTTGGAAGTCATAACTGAACAACCCAGCAACTCTGAACAGCCACACTGATTCTTCCAGACGCTCCCAGATGCTCCCAGATAGGCTGAGTGCAAAGCGATGAGCTGTCAGGTGCTCCAAGACTACTTCCCTGGTGCTCCTCAATGTTCTGGAAGTTGTGGAACAGATTAGAAGAGTATCCTAAAGAATGTATGGTTGTCTTCGAAATGCTACAAAATCAAACTATCAGAATGTGCAAATTTCGGAGCTACTGGGAGTAATGGCCGCATCTCCAAGACTATTCCAGTGCATCTCAAACCTGCAGCCGTACTATCCAGGAGTGATTATTATAATGTTTATATCAAACAGTACAATTGAATTAACTAACTATCTACCTCCTGCACATTTTGATTCAGACATTGTAACATACTATACAGTTCAGTAGGTATCTAAATCCACATGATGATTTACAAGCCATATGCTATCGATCCTATCTGATGCAGCATTCTCTCGCACCAAATGTGCCAGTCCAACAAATGCTCCGACAGGAACAGTATGCATCATATCAATCTGTTTGACTACATGGATGAATTGGTCAACACAATCAGCCCAACTATGCAGATCGTTGTACTTTGTTGGAATCACCACTACATCTTCTTGAACTTGAGGACGTAATATCCATTGCTGAGTCTTCTGGCACCGTTTGGAAATGGTAGATATGGCTTTTCCGGACGCGAGGCGCTCCTGAAATTGGAGGATCTGGTTCGTTGGTGTACAGCTAATGTATAATTCTGGAAAAAAAGGATCTCAGCCTTGGAAGGTGTTATCGAGGCCACTTTCCGTATATTGGACCCAGATGTTATCAGATTCAGGCATGATCCCTCAGTTGGCATTGGTATATTGTACCTTGCAATCAAGTCCCAGATGCTCAACAAATGTAGGGCAGTGAAATGGTTGATGGTAGTACGACAGCCCGTTCTGAAGTTTAATAAAAAATACTGTCAAGTAGTACATTCTGATCGTATCCGAGCACGAGTCCACTAACTTTGTGTCCCCAGTCCACTTCATTTTGTGCACCGAATAGCTGACCAAAGTTGGGAAATCCGTGATCTTCTGATGCATCTCTAAGTGAGGTTATGTTGATACTTCTGCACATGCAGCAGACATGGGTTTCTCGCAAATGATGTACCTGTAGTAACATGGGGCGGAACGATGGTTAGTCCTGACAATGCTAGAGGTGTAAAAGATGAGCTCTGCTAGTATTTTGCAGTTTATCGGCAGCGGATAGTACGTTGAAAACCTTTGCAGAGTCAATATCGTACCAGCCTTGCAGGGCAAGATATGAGGGTGACTTCTCCATATATTCAAGACCGGTAGACCTGTCATTGTGCTTGAGCAGCTGTTGAATGTAATTGACTTTGTTGGTAGATCGATATGCCTCTTTCACATTACCTATATGTAGCCTGTCAGAAATATCGGTGCTGAAAATGTCGCCAGATCCTATTCCCCGCATTGACTCTGATATAATGCTCACAAGTTGCATCTTTGGATAACCGAAATGCATTATATGCTGTTCGATGGGTTTCCGAAACTCCTGAACGCCGGTCTCCTGCCACCAAGCTTCAAATTCGATCAAGCCGATCGAGAATTCTCTCTCGATCCGCATGTGCTCATTCAATATCATACAGTACATTTCCCGCTCCAGATGTGTCACGATGTGGTCAATATCAGCCATACTCGAGGTGGTGGCTTCAGTCTCAGCATCGGACAGACACACCTGAAATTTCTCACCCCTGTTGGCGGATATGTTTTCGGCCCCATAAACCTCTTCCTCGGCCGCAGTCTTCATTGGAGTAAGTTTTTTGGAGAATGTGCTTCAGGGACTGGTTGTCTTAGTCCCGACATCTTGAAATAGTTGTCGCTCATGATGTTGGAATAATTTATCGACAAGATTGCGTTTGACAGGTGTTATCTGATGGATTTCCTGCTCCAATCACTTGATTGCCCTGCCGCGAACAGCCTCTGACTCTTTGGTTGCCGCTTGTCGGGCGATTTCCAGGCGCACCTGAAATTGCCTTCGTTTTGATGTAGTAACCTTTTCTGACACATACACCAGAACTTCCATTGCTGCCCGGATTTTATGAATTTTTTGTTCTTGTAACTGATGGGATTCCGTAGGAAACTGTTTATCCACTTTGGCCGTCCCAGACTTCGACATTTTCTGGTCTCAAAAGGCACATGTCATCTTGTAAAATTCCTTCACTGCATCGTCTAGTGCTGTGAGGGATAGGCCAGAGTGATTTTGTTGGATGACAAGTAGCAAGAATTCACATAATGTCCGCACTGCTCCCATTACTAGTTCATCGGAGGCTGTTTCCGCCGGAGTTTTCCCATCATCCTTGGAGCAGTCAAGAATTGGAGCCCAATTCACTGCCAGTGTTGTGATCATCCTCCGGATCACTTTGCCCTGCCAGAAGCCTCTGTTCATCGAATCAAATAGTTTTGAGAAGCTCTGGAGATCCGGATATCGTGGTACTGATGTGAATCGATTGTCAAATTGATCTTTGACATTTCTATCTTCCAGGTATTTCAGCCACCAGTGCAATAAGTCTTTAACTAAACGCAGAAGCAGCTGATGCCATTCATCCGGCTGCCAAAGCTGATAGACATTATGGAGAGGGAATTTCCAGAACTGATTGCGGATTGGATGAACATAAAGAGTGTACAGGACATCAAGATTAGGTTCTTTCAGAAGCTCTGAGCAAATATGCTGATTTCTGGAGTAATTGAGTGCTCGACAAGTTGAATGCCCCATCGGTGCACTTTTAGGAATTATAGACATTGGGCGTGAGCCATATGAGACCAGAGCAATCAGGACATGTTCTGGGTAATCCCCGACCCAGGCCACCAAATGAGAATAACATTGTCTCTGGAATCCATCTGCACAATTCCATTTCATGCCAGGACCAGTAATGTCAAGATTCTGGAGTGGTGATAGCACTGTTCCAACTGCTGAATGCCATGCCTCGTCGGTATTTTTGGCACCTTTCCAGGCACATGGAAACAGCCCAATGAGAATCCACGCGCACTGTTAATGTGTCCGCCGTATATCATTCCAAATATTACCAATCGTCAGATACAGCGGCCAGGCATGCTAATCACGTGAAAAATTGGTCAGGCGAGTCTTGTCGGATGCACAAATGACTTGCATAATTGTCGCTCCTGCAAGAAGCTGATCTTGTGTATCCCACAACCAGTCGCCAGTATTCATCTCGCTGTATATTCGGCGACTTTCCGAGTCTGTGCTGCACACAGTTTCAAAATCGATGTTCGCCTACTATGGGAGATGTTGCAAAAGGAACTGAATATATTTGAAAATATTTGTATAGTATAATGTTCAGAAGATATGCAAATCATCTTCAATCCAACTATCATCGCCGAGCCCAAATCGATTTCAGAGAGGAGCTTTGGTAAAGCATCTGCAGATCAAAATGATAGGGTTTTGATGTTGTCCAGTCGACGCCTCAGATGCTGATCAATCCACGTTTACGTTTGTTGGCTACATGATTGAGCCTGTGGAAAGTCGTGTGGTGACTGAAAGAATACCATGGATTCCATTGTTCTGAGTACTTGCGATGCTTGTTGTACAATCCAGTTGCTTTGCCACATGCCTTCCCCCCCGCATTCTCCACTCCAACTACCTTCCTATGAGCCCTCCTCTTTGTTGGATCAGGGGTACATGTCTAATCAGGCTTCTGGGGGTCTATAGCTTCTTCGTCGGGAGTATCTTCAGGTGGTGGTGCACCAGGTACATTGTCTATGGGTTGATGAATTAGTTGACTAAGCTCATCGATGGCCATTCAGGTACACCGACTCAAGTCCAACCATGATGGCTCTGGTCGCTCCCATCCTGCCGCTGGTAATTCCCCTCACATAATAGCGCTTCATTCATTGATATCGGGGATTTAGTTGATAGTGTGCCTTGAGTCGGTTTGCGTGGAATAATTTCCTTTTGCAGATAAAGCACTTAACATGTTTCCGGCGAGTGTTGACTAGTAGTAGCAACAGGTCGGCGTAACCAGCCAGCTGTCCAGGTTTGGACAGCAACAACCGGTCGGTTCAGTTCCTGACCCATCCAAAAAGCCGACCCGCTGACTCTTGCCAGGCCAAACCCGGACCCTTGCCTGTCAAACTGGGGGTTTTGAAGTGTTTGGCTTGACCCGTCGGTTCCAATCTCCAGTTCCGCATTTCGGGTTTCACATTTATGGTCGCATTCACATATGCTACTGTTGATTGTAAAATAGTGCCATGGGTATGTTACAGTCCATTTAGGATTTACTAGGCGCCATAATGATCAAAACGAATAGACAGACGCGCCCTACCACATCCTGAAAATGAGCATCAACGGAGCATCAACGATTGTTGGTCATGTATTTTGGGTAATCTGGGGCTGCGAAGGGTCAAATATAGTCATAAAGAGAGTATTGGCCGCCTTTATTGCAAAAAAAGCAAACGAAACGATCCCTACCCTATCTTGATAATGAGTGTCAACAGAGCGTCAACGATTTTGGATCTTGCATTATCGGTAATATGAGTGGCGCTTGATCAAAAGTATCCATAAACAAGGATATGGCAGCCTGGATGGGCATATCAATGCGGAATATTCCTGCCACATCTTCCGGGAGAGTAACAACCCATATTAGTTACACCGCTACTGCAATGTTTTTGTAAGCCTTTTAGCATCCCAAAATAGTCAAAACCTCGTATATAGACAATAATGGCCACATCCTGTTGTAATGAACAATAATGGAAGGCCAACAATTGTTGACACTCCATTGATGCTCATTTTCAGGATGGGGCAGGGAGCATTTCACATTCTCTGTTGCCTATAAAGGAAGCCAATATTTTGTTGATGACGATGTGCAACCTCTCGCACCCCAGATTACTGAAGATACATTACCAAGAATCGTTGACGCTCTGTTGACGCTCATTTTCATGATGGGGCAGGGAGCTTTTCACTGTCTGTTTTACCTATAACGGCAGCCAATACTTTATTTAGGACTATTTCCAACCTCTAACCCTGCTGATTACCTATGATACATGACCTAGAATCGTTGACGCTCCATTGACGCTTGTTTTCATGATGGGGCAGGGAGCGTTTTACTTTCTGTATTGGCTATAAAGCCAGTCAATACGTTCTTTATAACTATTTGCAAGCTATTGCCTTACCGGAATCCTAAGATACATGACGAAGAATCGTTGACGCTCTGTTGACGCTCATTTTCATGATGAGGAAAGGAGTGTTTCACTGTCTCTTTTGACTATAAAGCCAGGGAATACTGGGTTTATGACTGTGTGCAACCAATCGCCAATAAGATTACCCAAGACCCATGACCAAGAATCCGTGACGCTCCGTTGACGCTCATTTTGTCACTGGTGTATCCACAATATGCAATCATTTGATTTGGCGTAGTCCATCATTCATGTTGAGTTGGCAGCCTTTTAAGCGTTTTCATTTACTTTCATCCTAATCACTGCATTGTTGTTTAATAATACATATAAATATATCCTATACAATTTACTTAACAGTATCCGCGAAGTCAGGATAATAATAATCACCGAAATGCCGTGCCATTCGATTAATGCTAATCATCACTGCCAGATTCACTCAATAGGCTGCTTTGGTCTTCAAAATGAATGTTAGCTGCATTACCAAATGGCAGATAGTGTACTAACCAGTGGATGTTCCTTCATCAAGAAGCAGATCTGGATCAAAAGCTGCATCGTGCTAGCTTTCCTGGGCAGATGCATCGAGAGTAAAAGATTCAGCACATGGAAGAGAAGTATGCGAATACGCATATCCGGCCGGCAAATTGATGATTTCGAGAGGTTTAACACCGGAAATGTTACTGGTTGAGGTGAGTGGTGTTCCGGGCAGAGATGGCGTCGGCTCTGGAGTTGGCTCTGCAATCGGCTTTGGATTCTGCAGTCTGTGTCAGTTGGGCGGATGTGCACCTGTTCCTTTCCGTCTCCAGTGCATCTGCGGATTCTTTGCGGTGCCATTTTGCCAAGGAAAACATCTGGGCGTGTGGTTTTGGCAAAGCATAGCCGGGTGTCTTGGTATCGCAGCCTTCAGCTTTTCATGCCTAGAAAACTCAATACCACGCTTCGTTTCTTCTCGGACCTCGGCACATGGTTTCTTGAACAGATATTGCGTCTCCTCCACTATGGCACGCAAAAACCAGCCTTTGGCCATTTTGGCCATATTCAAGGCCAGGCGCATGTCAGACTGTTCCAGCTGTACATGATCTCCTTGCCTTGCCATCATTGCCGACATGTTGAAATCCTACAAGAAACTAGTTCTGCTTCAAACACTAAGATGCGGCTATGACCTCGACCATATACGCTTCTGTAGCCTCTTCTAAAGTGATTAAAGCCTGTTTTGTCTACTCTCAAGAATGTTTCTCTTGAACTTCGTCTGCGAAAATGCCATAGCTTACAACATCATCATGTTCGATTTCACGGACTGTGCAGACATATGCCTTCATCGACGATGGATGTTTCCCGTTATGGGCAGCGATAAGTTGTTCTCATAGCTCTCGGAGTAAACTGGCTGTTTGTTTTACTGTTAATTGACCGCTGTTGACCATGGTATGGAGATACTCACATCCCACTGCATGCTGCTTCATATTCGTGCTGCTTCCAGTCTTACGGATGATTTTTAAATGTCCATCCTGAGTTATCTGTTTGGTGGCTGCTTCGGCAGCCTCGCGGTAAACTAACTGGTGCCTGCATTCTTGCTGTGTGCCAATAAATGACGTATTCGACAAAGCCCCTGCCAATCGGCCGGATGTAGATCCTCTTGGACCTGGCTGAGGAGGTTGTGTATCCATGATTTGCGGGTGTGGAATCGGAGAGGAAGATGATATAGAAAAGACGTGGGAAGCCCTGAGGATTATATAGTTAGCTGCAAATCAGAATGGAATATTAGGCTGCCAACATCATCGTTATACTCAAGGTGAATCCTGCTGCATATAGCGGCAACTTGCAGGGGTTTCACACAGCCCCGAGATGTGCAATATGTTGGTCCAATTTTGTTTGTTTGTTAACAGAGAGAAATTATGCTGTACGGCAGCCGGAATCGATGATTGGTGCCTATGAATAGGACATTGTTCGAGGGAAATGACGTCTGCTGATGTTTGTCTCAAATAGTCCCTGGGATAATACATGAAACTGACACTAACAATCAAGTCATGTCGTAAGATTAGCGTAATCATTCCCGATTGATTGATGGTCAAACGAGTGGTTTTGCTCTGTTCAAGATGAGTTAACGTACTAACGTTGACATCAAAGACGCCGCTTTCCTCCATATTGTCCATATCTTGCAACATCCAGCATCTTGCCCAACAAAGTCAACACAAACTACAATGGTTAAAGCTCTGAAAAAGAACATTTGGCCACTTCCGGAGGGAAGATACGCCAAATCGACAAAGCATTCAACCCAAAGACGTCATCTAGCGAATGAAGGCAAGAGCGGCTTGGAGGCAGAAAGAATACGAGCGCTAGGGGCATTGCGCAGCTTGAGATCGAAAATGAAGCTTGCGGCGGAGAAACGACGCGAAACACACTTCTTAAGTAATGCAGACAAAGAGAAATGGATTGAGGATTATGTTCAGAGAGAGACCATTGGGGCAAGAAAGCGAGTTGAAGACACAGAGGCAGCGGTTGAGCAAGAGCAGGATGATATGGCGCGTGCCGAAATTGCGGGATTGATGTTCAGAGAGCCCGAAAAGACTTTTGAGGAGATGATGGCTGCAATAGGAGACAGTCTGATTGATCTTGCAAGTTCCGACGATGGGGAGGATGGGGAAGATGAGGATGAAGAGACAGAGAAGGGCAAGCTGAGCGAAGATGATGAACCCGGCTGGGTGATGCGCACAATCTCCAAAACGGTACAGCAGCGCATGGAGAGTTTTCGGCAGAAGCAGATTAAGTTTGATGAATTGACATGACCACGATCGGAGGATAAATCCAACTACTTCCGTGAACGAGATAAGATGTATGGCACAGCCGAATTGAGGGTTCTGGTACTCGTTCAACTTGAAACAGATGATGACGCTTCAGCACCTCCACCAACAACATATGGAGATCATATGGATAGGCTTGGCATTGCCACAGGAATATCGCAAATGCCGCAAGGGACTTCTCGTCCAGGAAGTAGTCATATTCGGCTCGGTTTGGTGAAACTGCTGGCAAACACGAGCAGATCTGGCCTTGAACCTGTCTCAGAGCCTGATATGTCACATGGGCTGAAAGCAAAGCCTGTTGAGCCAGTAAGCTTGTACCCCCGCATATAGCGTCCAGCTAATCACGATATAAATTTCGGAGTCGGACGAAGAAATGGTGATGGCTCCTGCATCAGCTGAGGAATAGATAGGCACAGTGCAATTTTTGACGTCATTTGTTTGTGAAAAGCAATTTGTTTACCAATTTTACTACATGTCCGCTTTTTCTTGATTTCAGTGACCAAATTGTGAGACGTGATAATTCGTCTGTACTTGTGCAACGGTCGAACACACCATGGAAATGTTGTAAAATCCAAATCAGGTGAACAAACCGCTGACACGTTCGATTTGCATCAGCAAGTGACTGTTGATCGACAAAGTAAACGCTATATTAGGCACGAAATATACTAACATAATTTAAGTGAGTGATGTCATACTTGTCATAGAAAGAGCGGTCAGTACTCAATACAAATCAGTCTGAAAGTCCACCATCATGCCATCTTCATCCATGTATCCAACTGCATAACTCTGCGCACAGACCTCGTGCACATGGTTGTGATATTTGAAATTGCGTATTGTACGTCATGGAAATCGAGGAGAAGGAGCCGGATAAGGAATGGTGAGGAAATCAAGCTAAATTTACCAAAAACTAGTGAAATGTTCCATATGCTGTAAATTGCCGGCTGAAAGCACAGGAGTCTGATAGGGCCACGTCATCTCTCAATCAGATAGCGTGGATAGCTACTGATCAGAAATTGAGAGATAATAAAACTCCTGGACGCAAACGATAATACATACAAACTCAATATTAGATGGCAATAATGTGTATATGAATCATTGGGTACAATGATTGGGTACCGAAAGGCTGGTTCAATGTGATTGAAGTGAGCATCAATTGAGTGTCAACGATTTACAGTCTTACACATTGGGCACTCAATTGGCGGCATTGTCACATACTTCCAAAGTGAACATATTGGTCGGCGTAAAATCCACCAAGGCAAATGATATGCTCCCTGCCACATCCTAAAAATGAGCGTCAACGCAATGTCAATGGAGCATCAACAATTTTTGCTATTGCATCATGGAAAATCCAAGGGGCTGCACATTGACATTAAGCCATAATCGTACTATCGGCCCCCTTTGTAGGCAAAACTTGTTGCGACTACATTGCTTCTATGTTCTAAATATGACCGTCAACGGAGCGTCAAAGACTTTTGGCCTTGCAGGATAGAAACATCGAGGGCCGTGCAGCAACGTGAATCTATAATCGCACTACCGGCCGCCTTTCTAGGCGGAACATGTTGGGACAACATTGCTTCTATGTCTTAAAAATGAACGTCAATGGAGCGTCAACAACGTTTGGCCATGCATCTTGGAATATCAATTGGCTGAGCGGCGACATTAAGCCATAATCATACTATCGGCCGTCTTTCTTGGCGAAAATTGTTACCACAACATCGCTACTATGTTCTAAAAATGAGCGTCAACGGACAGTCAAAGATTTTGGGCTTTGCATCATAGGAAATGGAACAGCTGTGCTGCGACAATAAACCATAATCAAACTATCGGCCGCCTGTCTAGGCGAAAATGGTTGAGACAACATCGCTACTATGTCCTAAAAATGAACATCAACGGAGCGTCAACGACTTTTGGTCTTGCATCTTGGAAAATTGATAATCTTTGCGGTGAGTTTGAGCCACAATCGAACAAGCGACCGCCTTTCCAGGCAATAATTCTTTCAACATCTTCAAAATGCTCTTCAAATGAGCATCAACAGAGGGTCAACAATTTGAGGCCTTGCAACATGGAAAATCAACGCGCGGTGCGACATAATTGATCAATAATCAAACTATCGGCCGCCTTACTAGTCAAAACAGCTTGCGACAAGATCGTAACCTTGTCCCAAAATAATCATCAACAGAGCGTCAACAATGTTTGATCTTGGATATTGGATAATCCAACGGCAATAGAACGCAGAATACCCACACTGCACTTATCGGCAGCCTTTAATGGCAAAAATGCGAATAACGATATCGCATCCACCTCCTACAATTGAGCATCCACCGAGCATCAACAATTTTTGTGGAGGCTCAGAACGCTATACAGCAATTTACTGCTTTGTCCTGTTCCTAAATCAAGTTTTACCTGGTCAGTCTTTGCAATCTGTCCTTGTATACAACTTCACAAATATGCATGCAATGTCTTACAGACCTGATTTTTTTGCTTGTAGCTGTAGTCAGTATTTAAGAACCCACAGTCTGCTATACTATAACGTTACTTTCAGCAGTCTTTTAAGTCGGATTACCCACCATTCTAATTTTCACCGCTATGTCGGATTCATAATCCTTGAACACCTCTTCCCTTGAGGTTATGATCTCTTCCATAAACGAACGTATCTTTGTTTGTGATATGAGCGACCTTACTTTGCAAATCATGTTTGATGCATGGTGGGCTTCAATGAATGTAGGCTCGAAGAGGCCAATGGCCTGGAATATTTCTTGACATGCTCCTTTGTCGCGATTCTATTTACACTGTGGAATGGAGAAGAATGGCAGCCTTGGCATGGTATGTATCGTGTGTCATCATGTTCTTCGCCATCCATCAGAACATGGGACCTGCTCAATGGGGAAACACTTGCTTGGAAAAGCTCACATCGCAAAGTTAAACGAATTAACAGTGTCAGAGGTTACTGAATTGACTAGTTCGACGGTCAATGAAACAGCTTTAGCCATCCTGAAGAGGCAAGGAAGTCGAGGAATCACAATAGTAAGTTCACAGAGTCAAACCATATTCGACATCCAGGTAGTTCCATATCGACAGGAATGACAGACAAAACGTTCCCAAGTGGCAGGGAAGGAAATTGAAACTTCCCAATTTCACCAAGATACGTGGAATCGCTACCTCATGTTAGGATTTGTTTTGGCTCATATCCCATGCAAGGCGATATGAAATCTTGAGCTACGATGGGTATATTCGGCATTACGTGATGACGTAGTCCTACCGTCCGCTACGACCCTTGGTAACAGTTGCCAGAGTGAATATGAACTGACAGTGGATGCAATTAAGTAGCAATTGCCGTTACGAGATAAAGTTAGTTTAGTTTTGGACGGATGGACATCTAAGAACAAATTGGCCAGAACTTAGGTCATTCCTTGCTATATGGATCGAAATTGGGCATTGGGTGAAGTTCAATTCACTTTCGATGAGGTTGATCGCCTGTTCTCTTCCCATTTCGATAGCTAATTAAGGATGACAGGTCTTCGGCCAACATACTGGAACAAGGCTAGTAGTATATTTGAACAACGTGCTTGATCGATTGGATCTTCCCAACGGCCGTTTGCTTGGTATTACAACTGATAATCCTTCCTCAAACTACTTGTTGACACATCAGCTGCAATCAATACTTGAGTCCTCTGGAATCGAGTGGCCGGCATTGAGGAACCAGATACCATGCATGGCGCACGTCATACAGCTCGCTTTAGGTGCATTCATGAGCAGTCTCGGTGTAAAAGACCGCACCAAGTGTTGGGAAGCCTATGACCACGATCAGCAATTTGGAGAGAATGCAAGCATAGACATTGGGAAGAGTCAAAGACTTCGAAAAGAGGGCAATGCTAGAATCAATAAGGTGTCGGCCATGAGACCAAGTTTAGCAAAGATAATTGAGAAAGTACGTATTTCATGATATTTTGAATGTCCTGAAGCAGACCTTCATCTAGCAGAGAATGCTTGCTGGATTAATTACACTAACACCTGGTAGCCGAAACGAATTCATTGACTGTCAAAAAGTCAAAGTCCACATTGCACTACTTCCGATTATGGATGTGAAGACCAGTTGGAACTCTACACTGAAGTTCCTTGAGCGCGCCTACCGCTTACAGGAAATCACATGTGAGTGGCTTCAAAACCCAAAATACAGCGAATACCAGCCGCTATTCACAACTCAGGATGAATGGACGATTGTCTAGCATGTCATGGAAGTTTTTAGACCATTTCAATATTAGACCCTTTGGATTTCGAAGAGGCATACAGTCACACGGCATCAGGTCATCACAGTGTACAATGACATGTTTGATCACATGGATGGCGTGATACGAGCTTTGGCCAAGAATAACAGTCAATGGAAGGAAGACGTGTTCTTCGCTGTGAAGTTAGCTCGACAGAAGCTTTCGAAATACTACGCTGAAGTCACTCCAACGACGGGCATGCTTCTGATGTCCGCACACATCCTCGTTTCTTTCCGGAAGTTGCGATTGTTTGGACAGTAGAACAAGGGAATGGATATTAATTCTGAGGACGAGACATCCTATACTATACAATACCAAGAGGCCTTTCTGAAGTGTGTGGAGAATGAATATTGCGCCAAATATCGACATGTGCCGGAAAATAAACTCGAATCAGTACCAAGCAGCCATCTCGTCCCCTCTGCAACAGCTTCAGGGTCCTATCAATCATCCGTTGATCCATATGATTTGTCCAGAGATGATGAGGAATACCTAATGCGTAACAATGTGGCTGAGATGACACCAGGACGTAGCGATCGCTCAGACCGCTTTCGTACTTCCGCCAGGCTCTATTTAAACTTGCCGGCTGAAGCATCAACAAACTGGGTACAAAATAATCCAAATCTCGATGATTACCACTCCGACCCAATGGAGATGAGCAGTACATTAAGGATACCGGACATAACTGATTGGTGGCGACAACAGGAGGAAACGAACTCACAGCACGCCGATCTCTCCAATGTGGCGCGCGACATGTTCTCTATGATACATTATGGTGTCGGAGTGGAGGCCAGTTTTTCCCTTGGTCGAGATGTCATTGGCTGGAGGCAGTCCAAACCCACAGGCAAGACCCTGCGCGAAAAACTCATTGTAAGGCAGGTTGCTCGAGCCAATATCGGGATTTTCGCAGGCATGGACCTGGAATTGGGTACCAGAAACACAGAAAATAACTCGGAAATGAAAAAAGAGGCGGAGAAAAGGAAATTGTACACAATGGCCAAGGTTCACGACCTTTTGCAGATGTGGCAGGGCAGCTGAAACCTACATGCTACCCAGAAGAAATCTCACGCACAAAACAAGCAGATGACAGCCGTAGGATACATTTCAGACATGGAAGAGATCGTCAAAGCATCCTGGTCGCTCTTTCAACGTGATTGTGTGGCTGCATTTATATTGCCAGAAAGATCACCTTTGCCACCAGCTTTGTCCGCAAAGGACCTCCCTGGAGGAAGAACTCAAATCATAAATGTCCGCTGAATCCGGAGACTCAACTATCATGCAGTCGAAAGCAACAAAGATTGCACACCTGAAAGCATTTCGGACACCAAAGATTGGCTTGACTGGAATGGCGACTTGGATAACCCAAATGACAGTGAAGAGGATTGCGCAGGGGCCGATGAATCCGATATAGAGCACAACAATGGTATCAAACATTCGGAATGCGCAGAGCAGCAGGATGTGAGCGCCGCGCCCAATTTGCCCGGATTGGTTCGGCCGACACAGAAGTCAAAGAGACAGGCTGACAAGGTATTCGTGAGGGTCAATGCAGTCGAAACGCGGAGAAATTAACGAGGGAAGAAAATGTAGGACAGAATACATTAATTGTTCACCAGCTTGATGTAGTTTGACAGAGAGTTTCAGTTAGAGACGTATTATGGGCGAATGGTACGAAGTAGCTTGTGAATATCGGTTTATAAATAGATGTATAGCAGGTGCAATGAATCTTTTGGCATGATACATCATTTTTAGTTGTGTGAGAGTGAACAGTGCAACATGATTACGCTGCTCAGCTTTGCCCCAGGGCCGAGTCTCAATCAAGCAGAAAGACAACCGATAAAGTCAAATCAGGATGAAAACACTTACGGACGGCAGCAGATGTTGGATGAATAATACATTAAGATAAGCGTCAACGGAGCGTCAACTATTTGTGGTCATGTAAGTACGGTAATTCACCAGTGATTGGGCCGTTGGTATGCATAATGGATGTATTGGCAGTTTTTTTGGGCAAAAGAGATAGCAACGCGGTCACCGCCCCATTCCTAGGTTGAGCGTCAACAGAGCGTTAACAATTTGTGGTCTTGTAAGTACGGTAATTCACCAGGGACATGGTCGTTGTTATATTTAACGGACTTATTGGCCGCGTTTATTGGCAAAAGAGATAGCAATACAGTCACTGCCACATTTTTAGCATGAGCATTAACGGAGTGTCAATAATTTATAGCTTTGGATCTTGAGCAAGTTATGTTCTGATTGGTTGCGGACATCCATTTATGAGATATTGGCAGCCTTCACTGCCAAAAACAACATCGACATGCTCCCTGTGGCATCCTGAAAATGAACGTCAACTGAGCGTCAACAGTATAAGGACTTGCATATTTCGTAATCAAGGCATCGCGCGGATCTTCTCGGGCATAACTGTATAATTGACCGCCATGCTAGGCAACAATACCATATATCGAAGGTGAAACACAGATACCAAATTAAACGATAATGCAAACTGCTCAATAAGCAAAAGCACATTGTTGGTTGCTGTAAACGCGATTTTGATAAGATACTATTAACACACTGCAAATTCAAGAGCGTTATCTGAATCTATAGATGGACCTGCTGGGCGACCCGCTGACAACCCACCCAATTCAGACAGGTTGGGAGTTACCATGGAACCGTACCTGAGTGGGCAGTTGAGGTTTATTGACGATCTGGACCACCTATTGGCCAATGGTTCGGTTTGGAACTTTACCCGGACCCGAAGTCATGGTCCGGAACCTCTGCTAACACTACCCAACTACACACCATATATCTGGACTGGCTGAAGGTGGTGCTTGAGAGCAGTTTGAGGTGCGCATGAAAATGACAATCGAGTGAACGGAGAAGTACTATCCGAGGCCGTGATCGAGCGTGTTTGGAGATGCACTTGCAGGCGGTAATCGAGCGTATTTGCAGCTACACTTGGAGACCGTGATCCAGTGATGATAGAGATGCACTCCAAGATCGTGATCGAGTGAGTGTGCAGATGCACTTGGAAGCCATGATTGTGCGAAACTGGAGGCCATAGTCGTGCGAGTTTGCATATGCACTTGGAAGCTGTGATTGAGCGAGTTTAGAGCCCGGAATTGTGCGAGTTTGGAGATACACCTGGGGGCCATGATCGGGCGAACATCAAGGCTGTCGTCGTGCAAGTTTGGAGATACACTTGGGGGCGGTGATCGAGCGAGTTTAGAGGCCATAATCGTGGGAGTTTGAAGATGCACTGGGAGGCCATGACTGTGCGAATATGTAAGCCATTATCGAGCGAGTTTGGATGAGTACTTGCAGGCAGCCGCTGGACGGCACGCCGGGTGCTGAGGCTCATTTCATCAGTCAGTTATCCTGCAACGGTGGGAATGTGACAATGTGACTTAACTATTGCGCTGTCATGGAGAGCTGGCTCTTGCAGGTCGATCGTGTAAGGAGGAACGCCGGAAACTGCAGCTACATTCAGGGGTGAACTTGTAATCATGAGAATGAATGGAAGACAAACAATCGTTGTTAGATGCTGTACTTGGTGAATGCTTTACTCGGTGTATGCTGTGGTCGGTGTATGCTGTTCTCGGTGTATGCTTGTACTCAGTGTCAACATAAGATCATGAGATAGAGAGATAGAGAGGGATGACATAACTTTGTGTACTGTGCTGATGGTAGAGGTGTGGACGAGAAAGGGAGAGATGGGGAATGAATATGAGAACAATGTGGAGGATATGAGTGGTTATGAGATATCATGCGTTTGACCTGCCTAATTGGTTTGGGAAGACATTGTTTCGGTTTAATTACATGCGGGATTGGGACTCGTATCTGCCATAATGGGGATGGTGAATTGTTAGGGGTTGTCTCTTAGCAGCGATAATGATACTTGATTTTAAAGTTACAAGATGCATACATATCTGGGATATGCAAAACACCTAGGCATGTACTATTCAAGTGGTCAGCAGCAAGCTCTTTAGCGTGAGTTCTTGTTGGTCGCGCAAAGCGTGGGCGCTTCGTTCACACCTGGATACTCTTCAGGACATGCGTGGTAAAAACACGCACGGCAGTTGATAGTCAAACGCGATTAAGAGGACTCTTCTCCCCTACCTGTAACGGGATAGGATTCGGAGTGGCACCTTCCGGTCTAGACAAAAGTCTCGACCTTAGCATGACGTAACTGAGGGATTAATGACGTAGGCATTTGGCCTAGAGCGAGAACCACTCGTTGGCTCGAGTGGTCTGGATTCCAATGGAACCTCGTATCGCATACGAGCTTACGCGTCAGTAATCTACGTTGGCATAGTATCGATTAGTCGTCGATTAAATCTATGATGCAAGTAAATAACTCAACTACATGAGGGATTTACGAAGCGATAAGCATCACCATTATGTTTGATGGATGTTCCAACTACCGACGCGTACGATTGCAGAAGATGTTTTAGCTAGGAAAGAATAAGCTGATATGGTGCGATGGATGGCCTGATTGTTATCAGGAGCGTAACGCTTTCAAACCACATTGCATGCAGCACAATTGCCTGAGGGTGTTGAGATAGGTTATCACCGGACGCTAGTAGAGCTTGGCCGAGATAACGCTGTCACACCTATGAGAAGATCGAGGGCTATAAAGAGCCAGCGTTGGTCGAAGGAATTGAGGGACAGCAGCGAACAGATTAGCTTTCAGAGAACACCGAAGACGATCTTAAAATATTACTAAGAATTCTATCCATTCAAAATTTCCTCCCTGATTCACACACGAGACTGGGTCCTGTATGCCTGGACATCGGTACACACCAGCCGAGTACGCACTACAAGGGATAGTCGAGTCTTTCGGCAAATTGCTTTCCAAGTTGGCCGAGCACCATTTAACAAACACCTACGCTGTGGTTTTTCGTTGTTGCGAACTTGGGAATATCGACTACCTGGTGTTGAGGTATCTCAACGCGGGCGCTTTACCCTTCGAGGAATTTTCCGAGGAGTGGTTGCACGACAGGGAAATCTGATCTACGTCTATATCGGAGACGGTAATTGGCACCGTTTCGATTTAGTCAGGATTGAGGACGCGGCTCTAGACTTAGAGCTAAACGAACAGATTGCCCTTGCGAGATGGGGAAGAGGTTGAGTCTTTGAAGAAGACAAGGAAAGAAAGAGATTAGATAGGCGGCTGTACTTCGATTCAATAAATATTGTACTAGTTATTGGGATCTAAAACACCCCCATAACAGTATAATATTTTAAGTACTCTACACCGTTATCTGAGATGTGGATTATACGATTACAGCTCCTATATATGACACCAGAGTTATTACATCTTTATAAGGAACTCTATAAAACCGGAGCTTATTTCTATCCGAATTGAAATCAACCAGGACTGCATCTTATTGTAATCGACAAACTGAAGATCAGCCTGACAAATGAGTTTGGAGTGCCAGAGGTGCGAAGACAACTTTTGCTGTATCTGTTTGGGTCAGAGAACATGCAGTGAGCATTGCCGGAGACAGAATTGCTTCTGCATAAGCTGCCAGTTATACAATATCGAGGAAAGAGCCCCGCAGTACTTTGCCAGAAGTGTAACTTCCTGTCAGAGTGTTACGGCAGTAAGTATTTGGGAAAAATCAACAACAGAAATTCCTACGTACTACAAAGACACTGTATCGACCATTGCCAAATTGAAAGCTGTCCGCATCTGGACGAGGTTACGGTCGAATTGAACAGAGTCATTCCGCCCCCAGATTATAGTCACCTACTTAGAGATTGCGGCCCCTCAGAGGAGATTGACCTTCACCCAGGCACTGGCATCCAGAAGATCGGGGATAGAGAAAGCCAGATCCCCCATAACAAAAACTATCCCAGAATGGTGTCTGGGGTATCAAAGAAGAATAGAAGCCGCCCGAAGGGACTACTTGCTACGAAAAGAGCAAGAAGAACCAGACGAAGCCCTGGAAGAACAGGGAGAGGTAGAAATGACAGAGGCGAATACCGACTTAGTGCAAAAACAATTGTCGGAACTCGCTCAACAAATCGTCCATGTTATCGAGGCATGTAACGACGAGAAAAACCTGCTGGATGAAGACTTTGAGTGGGTAAAGAACGGAATTACGATTATGGAAAGTCGACTTCAAACCAAAAAGTCAAGGACAGATTCCGAAGTACCAGGAGTCGGGCATACAATGCAGTTTCAGCAGGCAATACTGGATGAATTACGATTGGGCGTTCATATCTTACAGGAGCAAGATAATCAGATAGTAGGAGAAGCTACTAATATGTTCCAAGGAATAAGAGCAGAATTGGAAGCCCAAAATAAGAAAAATACAGACAACGGATTACAAATTTTTGCGCAGAAAGTTTCGATACAGGCAGTTCAAAAATCAATTGGCCTACTGTCCAACAGGATAGACGAGATTAATACGGTACTAGCCTCTATTACAGAATCGAGGAAGCAAATCCCATCGAAAAGGGATATACAGCAACATCAGGTTGCAATGAATGAAACGCTAGTGCAAATAGCTGAAGTTAACCCGGGATTAACTACGGCAATGGAACAATACAAGTTCTCAGAATCTACGCCATTTGCCTTCCAACAGTCTGTTGCCAGACCTTCAGGTACCCAGCCATATATGGATCCTAGGAGAGCAGCTGCCTTGAACTCCCCTTCAGTATCTAGTCTTAGAAATACGGGGAGCGAATATTCATGGCATGCCAGGATTAGAGGAGGAGCAGGAAGTGAAGGAACAGCTGATGGAGCAGCCGGAGGAGCAGACACAGGCAATGGAAATGCAGACAACGGAAATGCAGGTAACAGAGGAGCAGGCGGAGGAGGACCTCCACCACCACCTCCACCACCGCCAGATGGAGGAGCCGGAGATAGGCGAATGTCACGGCGCCAACGAAGACATAAGGAGTTCGAATTCACCAAACCTATTAAAATCAAAGAACCTATAAACTTCTTTAGAAACGGTGGCGAAGACTTCGATACTTGGTGGATACTGATCCAGGTCTATATAGAGGGCCAACCGGAAAAATTCCCGAAGGATGAAATAACCATCGATTGGACAGGATCGCTGATGAAAGGTTATGCAGCGTTCTGGCATATTCAGTGGATCAAGGGGACCCTGTCTGGTGCACATCCAAAGTCAATGACCGGATATGTCAATGCCCTTAAACTCAGGTTTGAAGATAAGGACGCTCAGGATGAAGCTTATGCAGACATGGAGGAAGTTCGATACGAAGGCTGCATACGCGATATGTTCACGAAGATTCAGACTTTTAACGATAAAGCTAAGGTTTCCGGAGCAGCCATGAAGAAAATAATTCTTCAAAGATTACCCCAGGAAATTCTCGAGCAGATGCATACTGTTGATCTGACTGAAAAAACAGATCAAGAACTGTACGCAATTATCACCAGTGCCGGAAGAACTGCAGAGAAGTGGGAAGCTGCGTGGAAAATCCTTGGAATTAAGGCTTCCATGAAAACTTATGAGAAAAAGCATCATAAGCTGGAGGGATCCAAAGAAAAAACAGAAAGCCGAAAGTTCAACAGAAGATCTAGAAAGAATCAAAAGGAACAAGGTCAAAAGGAACAAGGTCAATTTAAAAATAACCGAAAACCAAAGGATTACGGCCAGACCGAGGGAATACAAGCCTCGGAAATTGCGCGACCGAAGTCAGCAGGAGAATGCTCAAGGTGTGCCTGGCCTTCTGATAGAAAAGGCACCCATAGGGTCAAGGATTGCAGAAGGCCAATTAAGCTAGAAAAAGGAATGGCCAGTCTTCCTAAGGCCAAGGAATATCAGAAGATGAAGATAGCCGGGATGGAGTTATTCAGTGACGACGAAGAGAGTTCGGATAGTTCAGAAGAAGATTCCGAAGAAGAGGATTCCGAACAAGATGATTCCGAAGAAGAGAATTCAGAGGAGGAAGATTCCGACAAAGAAGAATCTGAAGTTGAGTATTTCGAAAAATCAGGAGAGGAAGAGGAAGAAGAACAGGAGGAAGAAAGGAATTGGTGGGATTTGCCGCCAGAGTCAGATTAATTAAGTCGAGCCACATTAAGCTTGAAGGTCGCAAATTAATGTTTTAACATACCTATCTCAGATAGGAAGAACTTATTTCCTTATGTTATTTATCCCTCTGAGGATGATTTGGAAAGATCGAAAAGGCTGGCCGTCAGGGAATACGATTATCACTTTAATAAATACCAGCATATTATACCGGATCAATAATCTACCCAATTCTTTGATCCATTGTGGTTACGCTGTTGTCGAAAGGATAGCGATGGCAAAACGAAAAGCTTCAGAACCTCTGGAGAGGTACCCTAAGAAAATCAACTCATCAACCGATTTTGTTAATTATCAACCAGCTCTGAATCCCAAAATACGAAAAGTGTCATCCACGAAAATTGGGAAAAGACCGATTTATAAGTTCTTTATCGATTTTGATGGCAAATATTTCCCTCTGAGGTGTATGCTCGACAACAGAAGCACTTCTTTTGTGGTTTCACCGGAAGCTGCGAAAGCTTTTTCAATACCCGTGGTCAAGAGATCATGTCCGATAAAAACATGAGATGTATCAGGAAACGATATGCATACGGAAAATATGTTCACCATCCCATGAGGCATCTTGTTCGGGAACGATCGCTCTTACGACGAGGAAGATCACGCTTTTAAGGTTATAAAAACATCCAGGGATTATGATGCTTTAATACCAGCCTGGTACCTGCAAAAACATAAGGCTAGGGGCACTACAACTAGTCATCTTCATTTTCCTCACTGCCCGGATAGTTGCTATAATCACGGAAAAATTCACCCTGAATATTCAATTACATACGATAAAAGAATAGCATTAAGCGACAAAGCCATACATATTGGAGCCATAGTAGCCAGCAATCCTTCGATATATAAAAAGCTGCCCACATGTTATCCTAAATTTCTACTATTATGCGACCCAAAAGAATCAGAGAAATTACGAGATAATAAAGGCTGCAATCATTGAATCGAACTGTTGGGACCAGACGATAAACTGCGAATGGGCCCAATTTACCATTTATCTTTAGAGGAGGAAAAATTATTGGTAAAATATCTTGATACAATGATTAAAGAAGGAAAAATTAGGCCATCCAGCAGTACAGTGGGGAGCCCGATATTGTTTGTACCAGAACCTGATGGACGAGGGTTACGACTTTGTATCGATTATCGACATCTGAACGATTATACAACGAAGGATAAAACTCCGTTACCGATAATGGAGGAACTATCATCACGAGTAAGGATTTGCGACTACATTACCAAAGTCGATATGAAGTCAGGATTTTATTTAATAAGAATGGCATTGGGGCACGAAAAATATACGGCCTGCCACACTAAATTTGGCCTTTACGAATACCTGGTTATGCCTTTTGGACTTTGTAATGCACCAGCTACATTTCAAAGAGATATTAATAGGATTCTACGACCTCTTTTAGGACTCGAGTTGGTCATAAAAACAGACATACATATCGATGAAGACTAGGGAATGGTAGTAGTAGCCTATATCGATGACCTATTAATAGCCACTAAGGGATCTCTCGAGAAACATCACAGACAAGTCTCGAAAGTTTTTCAACTTTTAATGGATAATAATTTGTGCATCGAAATCGATAAGTGCGTCTTCGATGCCTCCGAGAGAGCATTCTTAGGATTCATTGTCAGCGGTACCGGCTTGAAGATGGACCCGGAAAAAGCAAAAGCAATTGTTGATTGGCCCAGGCCCATGTCTAGGAAGGAAGTACAGCAATTGTTAGGACTATGGAATTTTTACCGACGATTCATTCATAACTTCTCCGCAATAGTGTCGCCAATTACGGATCTGCTTAAACAGGATTTTAAGGTTGAATGGGGAGAAGCTCAGGAAGCAGCTTTTCTCAAAATTACGATACTCTTTGTGTCAGGGAAAACTCCTATTCTGAGACATTACGATCCGGATAGGCCAGCGTTGCTAGAAACAGATCCGTCAGAGTTTGCAATCGCAGGTATTCTGTCGCAGAAATTCGAGGATGGCAAAGTTCATCCAGTTCGATTCATTTCGAGAAAACTTAGCCAGGCAGAAATGAATTATGATGTCTACGATAAGGAAATGCTAGCAATAGTATTTTCCCTTCAGAAAGACCGGCATTATTTGCCAGGCGCTGAGGTTGAAACAACGATTTATTCCGACCATCAAAACGTTACCTACTTTAAAACAGCAGTTTTGCTCAATCGACGGCAAGCTAGGTGGTCAGAAGAACTTAAGCAATACAATTTTCAACTTTTTTATCGCAAGGGTACTTCTAATGCAAAAGCCGATATACTTTCTAGGTGCCCGGCATTCACCTCTAGAGAAGGGGGTTCAACTTCAGCAACAAATCAAACAATGATGGATAAGGAGAATTGGTTAGAAGTTGGCGCAATGGAATTAGACTTGGAGGAATACGAGACAATCCAAATATCAGCCATAGAAGTGGATCTATTGCTACCGGAAGCCAAAGAAAGGATTAAAGAAAAAGCCTTATTGGATGACAAGTATAAGGAGTTATGCAAACAGGTAATGAGAGAAGGAAATATCAACAAAAGCTTTTGGATAATAAACGAATTGCGGTGTTGGAAAAAGAGGATTTAGGTGCCGGAAGGATTACGACAAAGGGTAATTCAATTGGAACATGATTCGAAAGTGGCAGGACATTTCAGTAGGGAACGAACAATTGAGTTACTTACCAGAAATTTCTATTGGACGAATATGGAACGCGATGTAAGGAAATACTGCAGTGAATGCGATAATTGTCAAAGGACGAAGGCTCCGAGACACACGAAGCATAGGCTCTTACATCCTTTGGGATTGGCGTGCAAACCATGGACGTATATCAGTACTGACTTTATTATGGACCTCCCAGAGTCAGAAGGAGCTACAATAATTTTGGTAGTGGTAGATCGGTTCACCAAAATGGCACATTTTGTTCCAATCCAAAAGAATGACACGCCAACGGTAGCCCGAGCCTATTCAGATAATGTATGGAAGTACGATGGATTCCCCGGAGACGTCGTGTGTGACAGGGATACAACGTTTACCGGAAGTTTCTTTACGGATCTATATAATTACTTAGGGATTAAGCACAGTATGTCCACAGCATATCATCCACAGACAGATGGACAAACGGAACGCATTAACCAAGTAATCGAATCATATTTACGGTCCTATTGCAACTACGAACAAAACAAATGGTCATCAATGCTAGCCATGGCCGCATACGCCTATAATAATTCGAAGCATTCGGCAACCAAGATATCACCTTTTTATGTGAATTATGGATTCGAACCGCGAACTACTTGGCCCACGGAGATTCAATTCCGTAATCCAGCATCTGAGATGTACGGACACTACATGACAGACGTCCATCAAAGACTCAAGGAAATGTTAGCGGAATCAGTCAAACTGATGAAACAATATTATAACAAAAAAAGGAAGGTGATAGACTCATTGAGAAAGGGAGAATTGGTTATGTTGAATGGGCAAAATATTTGGGCAAAACATCGCTGCAAGAAATTGGAGGATAAGATGTTAGGGCTATTCGAGGTTATATCGGTAGGAACCAACAATCAGTATTGAAAGCTTAAGTTACCAGAGCATTGGAAGATCCACCCGGTATTCAACATCGATTTGCTCGAACGATATAAACGAACCGACCCGAAAAAACAAGTAATAGAGGTCGAAGCCGACGGCGATGACTGGGTCATGGAATCTATAATAGCTAATGGTCCATCGGATAACAACCCCAAGCAACATGTGTTTTTGGTTAAGTGGGAGGATTATACGCAAGAAGAATATACGTGGGAGACATACGAGAACGTGAATGAGCACTACAAGGAACCATTGGAAGATTACTATAGGCGTAATCCTACGGTGGAGAAAGACGGAAGGTTTAGCAAGCCAATTGGCAGGAAAAAGATTCGGAAAAGAACTTAGATATGAGATCGTAGGTGAAGCTAGGATTTATTTTGTTATTGATTGTTATGGGAAGGAAAAGACAGAGCACCGTTGAGGTCACCGGGCTTAGAGAAGGGGGTGATGTTAGGGGTTGCCTCTTAGCAGCGATAATGATACTTGATTTTAAAGTTACAAGATGCATACATATCTGGGATATGCAAAACACCTATGCATGTACTATTCAAGTGGTCAGCAGCAAGCTCTTTAGCGGGAGTTCTTGTTGGTCGCGCAAAGCATGGGCGCTTCGTTCACACGTGGATACTCTGCGGGACATGCGTAGTAAAAACACGTACGGCAGTTGATAGTCAAACGCGATTAAGAGGACTCTTCTCCCCTACCTGTAACGGGATAGGATTCGGAGTGGCACCTTCCGGTCTAGACCAAAGTCTCGACCTTAGCATGACGTAACTGAGGGATTAATGACGTAGGCGTTTGGCCCGGAGCGAGCACTACTCGTTGGCTCGAGTGGTCTGGATCGCAATAGAACCTCGTATCGCATACGAGTTTACGCGTCAGTAATCTACGTTGGCATAGTATCGATTGGTCGTCGATTGAATCTATGATACAAGTAAATAACTCAACTACATGAGGGATTTACGAGGCGATAAGCATCACCATTATGTTTGGTGGATGTTCCAACTACCGACCAGTACAATTGCAGAAGATGTTGTAGCTAGGAAAGGATAAGCTGATATGGTGCGATGGATGGCCTGATTGTTATCAGGAGCGTAACGCTTTCAAACCACATTGCATGCGGTACAATTGGCTAAGGGTGTTGAGATAGGTTATCACCGGGCGCTAGTACAGCGTGGCCGAGATAACACTGTCACACCTATGGGAAGATCGAGGGCTATAAAGAGCTAGCGTTGGTCGAAGGAATTGAGGGACAGCAGCGAACAGATTAGCTTTCAGAGAACATCGAAGACGATCTTAAAATATTATTAAGAATTCTATCTATTCAAAATTTCCTCACTTATTCACACACGAGACTGGGCCCTGTATGCCTGGAAATCGGTACACACCAGCCGAGTACGCACTACAACGAATAGTCGAGTCTTTCGGCAATTTGCTTGCCGAGTTGGCCGAGCACCATTTAACCCACACCTACGCTGTGGTTTTTCGTTTTTGCGAACTCGAGAATATCGACTACCTGGTGTTGAGGTATCTCAACACATGCCCTTTACCCTTCAAGGAATTTTCCGAGGAGTGGTTGCACGACAGGGTAATCTGATCTACATCTATATCGGAGACGGTAATTAGCACCATTTCGATTTAGTCAGGAATGAAGGCGGGGCTCTAGAGTTAGAGCTAAACGAACAGATTGCCCTTGCGAGACGGGCAAGATGTTAAGTCTTTGAACAAGAAGAGGAAAGAAAGAGATTAGATAGGCGGCTGTACTTAGATTCAATAAATATTGTATTAGTTATTGGGATCCACAACACCCACGTAACATGAATTGACTCCCACAAGATATTCTCTCCAGTCCCAGTTTCTCATGATGATATGTCCCAATACCTCTCATCTCTCTCTTTGTTATCTTCAACTCTACCATTACCTAAGGTCATGAAATGAAGTCATTCCTCTCTATCTCTCCGTGCCATGATCAATAGTTAACACCGAGTACAGCATACACTGAGTACTGCATTCACTGCGTACTGCATCATGCCAACACCAACTGTCTTCCGCCAGTCTCTCATCTCTCAGGAGACCATGTTGTACTCAATTCTCCCCATTTCTACCATTATGGGTTAACCAATGTATATAGTCTCAGCTCCTGCCACGCCTCCTTCCCGAACTACCGCCTCCAGATTGACTGCCTACAAGTACTGCTCCAATCTCGCTCTATCATGGCCTCCAAGTGCATCACTTAACTAGCTCGACCATAGCCTCCAAGTGTATCTTCAAACTCACTCGAATACGGCCTCCAAGTTCAAACTATCAATGCTTTCCACGTACACCTCCGAACTTGCTCAATCACAGCCTGGGTGTGCATCCCGAAACTCACTCGATCACATCTTCCAAGTGTATCTTCAAACTCACACGATTGTGGCCTCCAAGTTCACACCATTGTGGCCTCTAAGTGCATCCTTATTCTCACCCGATGACAGCCTCCAAGTGTATCTCCAAACTCGCATGATTACGGACTCCAAGTTTGCACAATGGTGGCCTCCAAGTGCATCTCCAACTTTGCTCTATTACAGCCTGTAAGTGTATCTCCAAACTCGCTCAATCACGGCCTCGCAGTGAATCTCCAAGTTCACTCAACGGTGTTATGAAATGCTGCAGCTAGACGGCAGACATCCAATGATCAACACTCTGCCGCACCTCGCATGGCATCCGAAGGGCATTTGTAAGAAACAACGGTTCTGGCTCGTGGTGTGGACAAATAGACTGTGAAATATGAAGCGATACCTGCCATGATGAACCGCGCAAATTGCTTGGATGTATGAAAGCTCGGCAACTGTGCATGAGACCAAGAATTGAGAAAGACAGAGTGTGTTTTTTGTAGAATGAGATGATGTCTATCTTCACCTGGGTCGTCCAAATATATACATCCTGTTGCTGAGTATATCTCTGTTATCCCTGTATCTCCATATGTATATATATATAGAGAGACATAGATAATACATGCCATATGATGATGTAGCAAAGATGAAAATGACTGACGAAATGCCTTGTGGTTGTAGAACGTTAACAAACAGTACGGTGAGAATATGGCATCTAGTCTGCCCCAGAGCTTCTGCTGAGGTCTCAGCTGTTCTTGAAGTTTCTCCTCCGGACCTGTGCTGTGGTCGCAGCTGCTCTCGATGTCTCCCGCAGACCTGCACAGAGGTCTCCACAGCTCCAAAAGTTGAATATTCTAACAGTCAAATCTCGTAGCATCCTGAATGCACCTCCAAAACTGCAGGTGCTTTCAGGAGCACCTGTGAATGCTCTTGGAGAGTCTGAGAGCACTTTGCAAAGCTCCAGGGGGGTCTGCGAGAGTCTGGAAGTATTTAGAAGCTCTGGTGAGAGCTACCGGAGTTTCTGGGAGGTGTGCGAATGGCTTGCAGACCGATTTACATTTGGTTGATGTGATCATGGTGATGATGGTGATGGTGATGATAATGATGGTGACGATGGTGATGGTGATGATGCTGATGATGGTGATGGTGATATTGATGGTGAGGGTACCGAAGGCACATAGTTAAGTAGGTTGGGTTCCTTAACGTCAAAGTCAAAGCGTCACATCAGTAAAAAACATTTCCGTCTGGGTGGACTGAGTGCGTCCGAGTGGACGCGCTCCATCAGAGCCGTCAGAGACACCCCGGTGGCGGATTACTCCGCACCCGGCTTCAATACCACGCGTCGAGTTACATATCGCCCTCCAATCGCCGTTTCGCCGTTTCTTCTCGCTCTGTCGGTCTCCTATTATAAACAAACACCCTGGCGTTGTGGCCAACTGTGACAATACGTCGGAATGGGTTCATTGTGTACACGCTTGCATCGGGATTGCAATGCATAAGGATCCACGCAATTGCGCGGATCCATGAAATCTCGCAGAAAGCGAGTGAGACCAAAAGTTGGGAAACATAGTGTGTGCATATTCGTTGTATGACAATCTGAGATGAAAATGGGATGCTGTCTATCTATCTATCCTGGGGTCTCCCGAATATATACTCCGCGTCGCTCATTCCACCTCCGTTACTTCTGTATCTCCATACACCCACCGTCGCTCCTTAAAGATCTATGTGAGGGCCGTGTTCGAGCTAGTTTGGAGATGCACTTGGAGGCCGAGATCGAGTGAACTGAGAGATGCACTTTGAGGCCGTGATCGAGCGAGTTTGGAGATGCAATTGGAGGCCGAGATCGAGTGAACTGAGAGCTGCACTTGGAGGCCGTGATCGGTCGAGTTTGGAGATGCACTTGGAGGCCGTGATCGATCGAGTTTGGAGATGCACTGGGAGGCCGAGGTCAAGGGAACTCAGAGATGCACTTGGAGGCCGTGATCGATCGAGTTTGGAGATGCACTGGGAGGCCGAGGTCGAGTGAACCCAGCGATGCACTGGGAGGCCGTGATCGAGCGAGCTTGGCGATGCAATTGGAAGCCGAGATCGAGTGAACTGAGAGCTGCACTTAGAGGCCAAGATCGAGCGAGTTTGGAGATGCACTTGGAGGCTGAGATCGAATGAACTCAGAGATGCACTCTCAGGCTATGATCGAGCGAGCTTGGAGGAGTACTTGGAGGAGGTCGATTTGGAGGGAGGCGCGACGGTAGCTGGACTGTCGCTCTTGGGATGATGCTGTACTTGGTGTATGCTGTACTCGGTGTTAACTCATGATTATGGCATGGAGGGATAGAGAGGGATGACTTAACTTCGTGTTCTTAGGTGATGGTAGTGTTGAGCACAAGAAAGAGAGAGATCAGAGGAGATCGGGGAAATCATCATGAGAAACTGGGACTTGAGAAAATTTCGTGTGCC